>Ga0265293_10000087_pt1:40000-209344 | contig 209344 bp, 187 predicted proteins | sample Munlanlewell138R_FD_192505 | JGI IMG/M metagenome (GOLD analysis project Ga0265293, IMG submission 192505) | Leachate microbial communities from a municipal landfill in Southern Ontario, Canada - Leachate well 138R | ecosystem: Engineered > Solid waste > Landfill > Unclassified... | reverse complement strand
GCCTCAAATAAATTGCCTCAAATAAATTGCCTCAAATAAATTGCCTCAAATAAATTGCCTCAAATAAATTGCCTCAAATAAATTGCCTCAAATAAATTGACCCAAAACTGTTGCCGATTTATTGGCGCATACTATTTGAAAAATCCAACTCATAACGAATAATTTTTAATTCATATCCCCGGTTTTAAAAAGTACATTCCCGCAGCGGAAATATTTTTGTATTCAACAGGTTTTAACGTATCTTCCGCCATGGCAGCACCACGCGGAGAACGACTCATTATTACCCTGCTGGGCCGGCGCAATGTCGGCAAATCCTCCCTGATCAACGGGATTACCGGTCAGGAAATATCCATTGTCTCGGATACGCCCGGTACCACCACCGATCCGGTTGCCAAACATTACGAACTGATCCCGGTCGGGCCGGTGACTTTTTACGATACCGCCGGTATCGATGATATCGGGGAACTCGGCGAACAACGCGTCAAAGCGACCCGAAAAGTGCTTTGGCGTTCGGATATTGTTCTTCTGGTCTATGATAAGCCGGAATTGGATCAGCACGACCGCAATACCCTGCGTGAACTGCAGGAAATGGACATTCCCTTTCTGCTGCTCTTCAACAAGGCGGACCTCTATACGCCGGATCCCGCAACGCTGACGGAACTGCAGCGGCTGAATATTGCTTATATGGCCGTATCGGCGCAGAATCCCGAGGATATGCTGGCTTTGCGGAAACAGATCATTGCACTGGTTCCGGAATATTTTAAGCAGGATAAACCCATCATCGGTGATATCATTAAGCCCGGAGATACGGTGCTTTGTATCATACCAATTGATCTTTCCGCTCCCAAGGGACGGATCATTCTGCCCCAGGTGCAGGTTATCCGCGATATCCTGGACCGCAATGCCGTCGCCGTGACCATCAAGGAAACGGAGATCGGGACCATCCTTTCGCGCCTGAAAGAAAATCCGGCGCTGGCCATCACGGATTCCCAAGCGGTGCTTAAAGCCGCCGCAGAGGTGCCGGAAGACATTCCATTTACCACCTTTTCAACTGCATTTGCGCGTTACAAGGCAGATCTCCCGGTTCTGCTTGAAGGACTGAAGGAATTGGATAAGCTCGAAGATGGCGACAAGGTGCTCATTGCCGAAGCCTGTTCGCACCGCGTGCAATGCGACGATATCGGACGCCACAAGATTCCGCGCTGGATTGAAAGCTACCGTTCGAAGAAGATTTCTTTCGATATTGCTTCCGGACACGATTATCCCGACGACCTTACACCCTATAAGCTTATTATCCACTGTGGCGGATGCATGATCACCGGACTGGAATTCATGCGCCGCATCCGCCAGGCACAGGCGCAGGGAGTCCCGATCACGAATTACGGGATCCTGATCTCCAAGACCCAGGGATTGCTTGAGCGGGTAGTCCGGCCTTTCGGTTTTTAGACAGGATAACAGGGGGGGGTAGACAGAATAACAGGATAAACAGGATTATTTTTAATAATTGTATTGATTGACAATTGCAATATCTCGCCAACTCAATACCTCGACGTATCGACATCCTTTTGACAGGATCACCGGATAAAACGGGTATTATTTAACAATTACATCATTTAGTTAATTCGACACCTTGACATTCTCTGCCTGCTCTCTGGCTCTTTGGGCTTTGGTGGACAAAATCTCAAACCACATCTTTATCCTCAACCTTCGTCTGCGGATATTTCCATCAAAAGATAATAAAGGGGAGCCAGTTCCCGGAAACGCCGTTCAAGATGGGGAACAAGAGCGTCGGAATAGAAAGGTTCGCCCGGGGGGCGGTGGCAAATCAAATACAAATTACGCCGCATGTACCATTCCCGAAGCTCTTCGGGCAAATCGGTTGTTGCGTTTTTTCGCTTATAGAAACATCCTTCCGCTAACAGGGGCGGATCGCCCGGCAGCGGCCGGATCAGCTCGCGGAAACGCGCCTCCTGCTCGCAGAGTATTTTGCGGAAACGCGCCATGGTACCCGAAGAAGCTTCGTAAAACCCCATTCCGTATGTATACTCAAACGGACTGATCTCGATAAACCAGGTCGGGATTCTCTGCCAGACGGCGACGTGCCGTTTAAAGGCAATCCACATGCTTGTGCGGAATAGATCCTTGTTCCGGGAGAAACGCGTATCCCGGTAAATTCGTGAGATGGTCTTGTTTACGAGCGGCCGGAGCTCCAGCAGCGGATCGATCTCGAACATACAGGCACTGAGATCCATTACCAGCTTGCGCAAAGGTATCAGCAGGAGGTTTTCGTACTGATCCCGGTGTGCTTCAAACCAGTCCTTATTATTGTTTTTTTGCAGATCCCGCAAAAAAACCTGCGCATGATGGGAAAAGCCGTTAAACAGCATATTGCTCCGGATTTGTGATCCCCAGGTCTTTAATGACGGCATCGGCACAGATCTTTCCGCTGGACATGGCTCCGCCAAAACCGCCGCCGGGCATGGTCCACGCCGAAGCGTAATAGAGATTCTTTACCGAAGATCGCGGACCCGGACGGAAGAGCAGTGCCTGCCGGGCTTTCTGGGAAAATCCGTAGGCAGTGCCTTCGGGTGTCTGCAGATAGCGCTCCATCGTCTTTGCCGTTGCCACTTCTGTCCGCAGTACATGGCCGTGCAATTGTGGAAAATGCCGGTATAAACGTTCCATCAGCGTTGTTTTAACCGCTTCTTTTTTTCTTCGGTAAAAGATCTCCGGAAGGCCGGACCAGTCTTTATAGTAATCAAACATCGACAATACGGCAAAACCATTGTTTGGCGAACAGAGCCGGGAATCGATTTGGGAATAATCGCAAAGGATAAACGGACGCCACTCAAAATCCGCATGATGCAGTTCTGCCATTTCCCGGATTGTAAACGGACGGGAATCATAGAAACAGCTGGAATAAAAGGCGTTCCCGAGTTCTTTCAGCGGCTTGTCAAGAGCAATATATAAGCTCAGGATGGATGGGCCGACCTCCAGTTTGCGGATCTTCTTCCGTTCCTGCCGGGCGACGGAGGTATCGAGCAAGGCGTTGAGCACCCGCGGTATGGCGGCGTTGGCGATTACAAGCGGAGCGAAAACCCGCTCCTTTTCCGGGCCCTTATCGGGTCCGGTACCTTTTACAAACTCCACACCGCAAGCGCCGTTCTTGTCCGTAAGTATTTTTGTAACCTGTCTGCCGGTCAGTACGGCGCCGCCTTTCCGGATAATATATTCCGCCATTGTGTCCGCCAGTTGCCGGGAACCGCCCTGAATATAGTGGCCGCCGTTGCGGTAATACCCGCTTTGCGCAATGGCAAAGAAAAGCAACGAAAGATCATAAGGGTCATCGTCGTAATATCCGATGTTTGCCAGAAGGATGATCTTTAGCCGCTCATCTTTAAAGGTATGGTCTAAAAAGTTTCCAATATTTCCAAACATGGATATTAAGGTTTGCGTAAAAATAAAGGGGGAGCTAATCACCTGTCCGAAACGTCGTATCCCTCGGCTTTGGTTGATCTTCAGGGCACAGTCCGAAATAGAGAAGATCCTGCGGAAGTATTTGTCAATAGCGGCCCTTTCTGCAGGGAACATTGTCTTGAGCCTTTGAATGCTGTCTGCAAGATCATTGCCGAAAACAAAAGAAAAACCAGGACCATAAATATGATAGAATTCGGGTGCCGGGACAAAATGAATCCTTTCTTTTATTCCCGTCGTTTCAAAAAAATGATGAAAATCCCTGTCTTTTCCATTTGAAGCCGTCATATGTAAGCCGGCTTCATAAATAAAATCGCCGCGTTTAAAGGATGTTGCGGCGCCGCCAGGCGCGGTATGCTGATCCAGGACCAGCATGCGGAGGCCTTTTCCTGCCAGCTCGGCTGCTGCGGTCAATCCGCCCAATCCGGCTCCGATCACAATTCCGTTATAATGTTGTTCCATCATTTTATCCTTTACCATGCAAGTGACACTCCGGCACAGACCGAAAGTCCGCCATAGCGACGGATATCCGGAGGCGGAGGCGGGGGGATTTCGGGATAGACCGTTTTAATAAAAGGGAGCGCCTGTTCAATGTCCAGGTAAAAGCGCAGTTCGCGATTGAGAGCAACTTCGCTGCGCAGTCCCGCTGCAGTCAGAAAAAATGCATGAATGTATGCCTGACTGAAGCGGATATCCTGCAAACCGAATTCCAATTGCGCGTCTGCATTCAGATCGCTGTAAATACGGGCAAGGTTCAGGTCCATGCGCGGTGTAAAGGTAAATACGCCTACCGGTATAGGGTATTCCGAAAACGCATGAATAAAACCATAGCGAACACTTGCATCCGCAATCCCCTGATGGGAGATGGGCAGAATGCGGAAAAGATAACCCAAAACCGGCGTGCTGACGAACAGCTCGCCGTTAAACGATCCGCCGCCGGCATGCCCGTGTACCTGAAGTCCTTTGTTCCGGTAACGGTATGCGGCGCGGAAAGCATGTTCTTTAGTAAGACTTTCAGCCAATTTGACGATCTCCAGCGTGTCCGGAGTGTCGGGGAAAATACGGTGCCGCCAGTCAAGCGGGATGCGCGTGAAGCGGTATTCAATACTAATGAGTGAAGCGGGATCGAATTGCCAGGCCAGGGAAAACGTCTGCCGCTCCCGCTTCAGCAGAGCGTGGCTTTCCCGCGGTCCCGCCAGATTTGTATTGCTTTTATTGATATGGCTTTCCGTCAGAAGATCTTGGGTTTTATCATAGCGGTAAGCAAAAAAGAGCGGACCTTTCGGGCTGTCCCGACGGATATTCAGTGCGGCACTTCCCTGATGAAGCGTGTTCCGGAAAGGCAGCGTGTCGCCGAATGTTTGGGGAAGAAGATTGAAAAAATAGGTGTTGTCGGCGGCATTTTCACTGCGTGGGAATTGCAGAACATAAGCGGTATCGGAAAAAACGGAAAAAGCATAGCGGATACTGGGGGTAATATACCAGTCCTGATGACGAAAAGCCGCGGAGAGCAAAAAAGCATAATGAACAGGCTGGAAATTCACGGACAGATATTCGGAATTCAACAGGTCGGCAGCATCGGGAAGGGAGCGACGGAAAATGCCTTGGAATTCCGCATCTGCAGCGGGATAATAGAACTGGACTTCCTGCTGGCGAAGCGTGTAGCGGGAGAGTAGAGAGTCGTTAAGACTGTTCCGCAGCAGCTCCTGGTGACTGACACCATAGTTCAGGGAGGGACGGCCCGACCCCGGCAAATCGGGCAAAAAACCGCTGAATTCCTTTTTAAATATTTCCATGCTGCTCGAAGGGAAAGCAAAACGGAACAATATCATGATCAACAAGGGTATTACAATCTTTTTTTGCATGAAAATAAATCGATCCGCCGCCCGAAGGCGGCGGATCTTCTCATTTTGAAGAATTAACGTTATTTCAATAAGGTCATTTTGTGATATGCGAGCGTATTGCCGTACTGCATTCTCACAATATAAATGCCCGAAGCCTGTTCTGCGGCATTCCAGCTGAGTTCATACGAACCCGCCGGCATTATCTCACGGTCGATCAGGTCCGCAACCTTTCGTCCGGTGATCGTGAAGATTGCCAGCGTCACCCTGTCATCACTTGGAAGGTCAAAGGCAATATTGGTCAAGGGATTGAAAGGATTCGGGTAATTGCCTTTCAGGGCAAAGTTCTGCGGTAGGATCCGCTTGTCGACATTGTTCTGGACCCCGCGGTCAGGAAAGAGTCCCGCCATCGAAGAATCCGTACCTTCGAAGTAGTTTTTCATAACGGTCAGCATATTGTCCGGGACATTGTCAAACCAGGCGGACAAATTGATATTCTCGCCGTTGATAAAGGTATAGGCATCGGGTACCGTAAGGTCGGCTGCCATTTGATGCATCATGCCGTTCCCGAAATAGAGAAAAGCCATCATGGAATCGTAATCGGCCTCGCTCATATCAAACTCGTACATTAAAGCTTCGGCATATTCCATAGTGGCAACGACCGTATCGGCAAAATCGGCAAGATACTGCATGCCCACGGCAAGACTGTCGCCGAACTCGGCAAACTTTACCTTCCCTTCCGGCGTAAAGGCCAGGAAATCCGGATTTGAAGCTTCAAGGGCATAGATCAGATCCAGCGGCTCTTCAATATCGGAAAGATCAAGCAAGTTGGGATCCAGCGTAATATCGATCATAGAATCGATCTGGGTGTAGACATATTCGATTCCGTTTTTAACAGCGGTAACGGCGTCTTCAACGACATAGGTAAACCTTACAATGCCGTTAGTGACTTGCGGAACGATATAGACCGGGAAGAGAAAATCGCCTTCCTGAACCGTGTGTCCGGGACTGGAGCGGTTGGGGTCCTTTATCAGAATGGTATAAATCACTCGATTGCCGTTAATTACCAGTTCGGCATAATGGTGGTCCAGATAATTCCGGATACTTCCGATCTCGTCCGTGTAATTCAGATTGCTCCAGTCGTAATTCCGGAACAGGCTGTCGATGCGACCCCCGTCGGCAAGTGCAACAATCGTCTCCGCCTGGTCAATGATATCCCGGATCATGGCGAACATCCCGATATAGCCCATTCCGACATTGGCATCTACGTTGCCCGGATCGGACATATACTGAGTTCCCAGACTCGTCAGATAGTCCGTCATTTGTTCGCGGCTGTCGCGCGGATCCAGAACCATATCGGCCTTGATATGGTCGATAAAATCCGCCGGGGCCCCGGAGGGCAGGATATTTCTGAAGGTATAGGCATAAGGGTCCGCCTGCCAGTAAACATCGATATAGGTCCGGTAAATGCCGTAATGCAGGTTTTCGATAATGCCTGCCGGACGGAAATCAACGCCGTCAAGATCATAGATCTTTCCGCTTAACATGGCTTCAGCTTCTGCAAATCCGGCTTCGATGGCCGTCAGGCTCAGTTCGGTGCTGTCATTGATGTACCAGGAAGAATCGATGATGGACCAGATCGAGTAATTGTTGAGACTTTGACAGGCGAGCTGCAGGCTTTGCATTGCCAGGATCAGCGAATCAATACCGTACTCGATATTTCCGTAACTCCAGTCAAAGATATGCCCGAAACCGATGTCCAGCTGATGGGCGGCATTTTCAAGATGCCCGATCGCCGCATCCACCGACAGGAAGCTTTCATCGTAGACCACGGCGATATCGAAGGTGTCGTAAATGGCGATGCCAAATTCATTGTACCAGCGGTCAACTCCGGCAATGCTAAAACTGAAGTTTTCCCCGGAATCGACAATGGTCTCAAATTTTACGCCCATGGTATCGCCGATTACGGCGAGCTTTCCAAAGGTGTTTTCGATATGCTCAAGCGTATGGTTGACGCTGGCTTCAAAGTTGAGCGGTACGGCGTTCAGCATTGCAGCCAAAGAATCTGCCATACCCTGAGACATAAAGGCATAGAGATTGTCGATCAGATCGTACTGGTCTTCGACATCATCAGTAATAAAATGCAGAGACGAGTCGGCAAAGTATACCGTTTGGAACAATTCATCCAGTAAACTCAAGACAATTTCCACCTGATATTCTGCTGCATTCTCTAAGGTATCCATTATCTCAAACATGTCAAGAATAAACAAACCTGTCAAACCCTTGCTTTGAATTCCCGGGGTTGTGAGCCAGGATTCATAAACAACGCGATGACTGTCCAGTGATGCTTGTGTTTCATCTTGTGAAAAGGAGTAAGAGTTTAGTACCAGCATGTCATACTGCGCAGGTTCCGGCAGCCAGGCAAACAATGCGGTGATACAGGTCAGGCACAGAACAAAGGCAATGGCTTTTTTCATTTTTGCACCTCCCTTAAATTGTGCTGTCAAAAAGCGACAATAATAAGCTAATCGCATTTTTTTTGATTGACAAGAAAAAAAGATAGCTAAGAATATTGAAAACTAAATATTTTTAATAACCCATTGAAAAAGTTCCGAGCCCGAAAGAACAACGGCCAGAACCACAATAGCGGCGATCAGTACTCCGAGAACGGCGGCGAACATGAATTTTTTAGGTTTGATATCCAGGATAAAAGCAGCCAGCGCACCGGTATAAACCCCCGATCCCGGAAGGGGAATCCCGATAAAGAGCGCCAGGCCGATCTCACCGTATTTTTCGACTTTAGGTTTGATCTTGGTCTGGACCTTATGAAGGGAATGTTCGTAAATCCGGTTGAAAAAAGGGATTTTGATGAAAAGATGCAGAAAAAACCGCAGAGCATAATATACAAGGGGTCCCAAGATGATATTGATCAGAACAACCCAGAGAAATGCGACATACCAGGGCAGCTCCAGGACCAGAATGGCGTAGGGCAGACTTGCCCGCAATTCCAGGGTGGGGATCAGGGTGATCAGGGTGATTTGTAAAAGGTCGTTAAAGTTCATGCTTCTTTCCCGCGGTAGCTCTTGAAAAACGAATGAATATACATAAAAATAAAACCTAAAGTAGTGCTGAAATACGTCATTTTACTGGTACTGTTTTGCGGATATAAGGTCGGGACCGGAATATAAAGAAAATCTGCCTTCCGCAGTGCCAGCATGATCAGCAGTTCCGATTCAAAAATAAAACCGGGGCGCCGGGGAAGCGGATCCTTCAAATGCTTTAGCGGGATCAGGCGGAAACCGCATTGGGCGTCGTAGATCTTGCGGCGAATGCGCTTTGATATCAGAAAGGCCGAGATGCTGTTGCTGAGCCTTCGGGTAAGCGGCATGGAAGGGCTGCGTTTTCTTTCGCCCAGCAGGACTGCGTCGGGATAATGTTTATGCAGGGCCAGGAATTCCGGGATCAGGTCTGCCGGATGCTGACTGTCGCCGTCCATGCTGATCACGGTGTCGTAATCGTGTTCCTTTGCATAACGAAATCCGCTTATCAGTGCGGCGCCTTTTCCGCGGTTTCTTTCATGGCGGATCAGCGGCAGACCGGACCGGTCAATAATTTGGGAACAATTGTCCGTGGAACCGTCATCTACGACCAGAATGTCCGGCCCCGGATTTTGTTTAAGCGCCGTTATAACCCTTTCCAGGCTATCTGCACAGTTATAAGCGGGAATAATGATCAAGGTCTTCATTGGCGGAATATACAACATCCTCCGCATAATCTAAAAACATTTGTGTGCAACGGATTTACCGAAAAATCCGGGAATTAAAAAAGCTCCTTATGCAAGGAGCTTTTAATTTTGGATTTTCGGCAGATCAGAGCTGTGTTCTGATCTTGAGGACCATACCCGGCGTGATGCTGTTATAGTCGCTGCCAAGAACATCCAGGTTGTCGCGCAGGATCACGATCCATGCATAGGAATTACCGTAAAGCTTCTTGGAGATGCACCACAATGTTTCATCTTTTTCAACGGTATAGTCGACATATTCGTATACTTTGGGTTTTGCAGATGCCGATTCTTTTTTCAAAGATAATTCTTCAAAGGGGTAGATCAGGTCAGGATTCTCGCCGATCATTTCGCGATTCCAGTCGTAAATATCGCGCCACATCGATACAACGCCATATTCTTTTTTTGCGATCTTGGTAAGGTAGTCGTTCGGCTGGATCATGTACTTAATCCAGATATGGGTTTCTGCAGGCTGAAGGACTTCTTCGGGAAGTTCTTCAACAGCTTCAGCATCTTCTCCGACAAGCGGAGCTTCTTCAACGACCGGAGCTTCTTCAACGACCGGAACATCCGCAACGGGTGTTTCTTGTGCGACCGGAGTTGCTGTGTCGTCAACGACTTCTTTGGCGCCGCAGCCGATAAGCATAAGCACGGTCAGAAGAACAGCAAACAGGGGTAAAAAACGTTTCATATCATTATCTCCTAATATTTAAATAAAACCCACACTTAAAGGTAAGATGAATAAAGATGTTTGTCAAGCTTTTCTCAACGTTGCCAGCAGTTTTTCGGCAATGCGGAAAGGACTTTGTTGCGCGGAAGTCGCGGACTGCAGCTCTTTACGCAGAAGTTTTTGTTTTTCCGGTGTCCAGAAATGGGCGGACAGGGTGTCGTTGACGATCTGAAAAACCTTGTTTTTCATGCGTTCGCTGCGGATCGAATGCCAAGCCTGCTGTTTTTCCAGCATGTCCCGGTAATCATGCAGGGCTTTCAGAACCGCTTCAACCCCGTCCCCGCTGGTGGCAATTGTCCGGAGAACAGGTTGTTCCCATGGTAAAGTACTGTAATTTTTTCGCAGTGCGATCAGGGAACGCAGATGCATGATCATGGCTTCGACGCCGTGGCGGTCCGCCTTATTGACAATAAATATATCGCTAATCTCCATAATACCGGCTTTCATTGCCTGGATATCATCTCCGGATTCGGGAACCAGGACGGTCAAAGTTACATCCGCCGCCTGGGCGATATCCAGCTCAATCTGACCTACGCCCACCGTTTCGATAAGAATGATATCAAAACCGTAGCCGTCCAGAATATCGCAGACATCATGGGTTTTTAGACTTAATCCGCCCAGGCTTCCGCGGCTTGCCATAGAACGGATGTAGACATTTTCCCTGCCGCTGAGTGCGTTCATGCGGATCCGGTCGCCCAGAATGGCGCCGCCGGTAAAGGGAGAGGAGGGATCAACGCTGATTACTGCGGTTCTTTTACCTGCATCGCTGAAAGCCGCGGCAAGACAGTTGACCAGGGTGCTCTTCCCGGCTCCGGGCGGGCCCGTCACACCGATGCGGTAGGCAAATTTTCCCGATTTCCAAGCCTTGTCAAGTAAAGCCTCGGTCTTTGAACCGCCGTTTTCAACTTCACTGATATCCCGCGCGAGCTGTTTAACGATCAGCGTGTGTTCATCCATCAACAATCTCGGTGTCGTAAGTGATCTTCGTGCCGGATTTTAACATATTGGCTACGGTACAGTATTTGTCGTAACTCAGGTCAACGGCGCGCCGGAGATCCGCCAGGGCTTTTTCGCCGCCGGCGGAATGCAAGACAAAACGTAAACGGATCTCCGTATAGATTCGGGGATGTTCTTCCCGCTTTATTCCCGCAACAAAAATATCCAGATGAGAAAAAGGTGTACGCTTCTTTTTTAAAATCGAAAGGGTGTCCATTCCGGTACAGGCGCCCAGCGCTTGCAGTAAGAGTTCCGAAGGATTGCTCCCGGCAGCGTTCCCGCCATTTTCCGCTTTGGAATCAATCATCAGCCAGTGCCCGGAATCACCCTTTGCGGCAAAGGTCAAATCCGTATTCAAACTGTGCAATTCCACCCGAATGGTATCTGACATACGCAACTCCTTTTTTGATGTTAAATATAAAAAGAAAAAGATTCAAATACAAGAATCGCGCAGACAGGAACCAAGAAAACAGAAAGTGTCAACTGTTCGGGACAAGAAATTTCTCCGGAATTGCACAAGAAAAAATATTTGCTTTGAAAAGAATTGTTTATATATTTGACGGCTTTTTAATGGGTTGTCGTCCAACGGCAGGACATGCGGCTCTGGACCGTAGTATCGGGGTTCGAATCCCTGCAACCCAGCCAGAGATGGCGCGTTCGTCTAGCGGTTAGGACGCTGGCCTCTCACGTCGGTAACACGGGTTCGAGTCCCGTACGCGCTACGTTGATATGTATGATGCGCCCGTAGCTCAATTGGATAGAGCGTCTGGCTACGGACCAGAAGGTTAGGGGTTCGATTCCTCTCGGGCGTACGCAGAACCTGCCGGAAGGCAGGTTCTTTTTTTACGGAACAAATTTTGGGAATTCCAAACGGCGCTTGTGACCTTACGCCGCAAAAATACACCGCCTTCTCAATGAAGAAAATGAAAGTAAAGAAAAAGAACGAGCAGGAAGGCGATTATGTGCCAGATCAGCGAACGTGTCGGACGCCGTCTCGGATGCAAGGAACGAAAATGCAGACGCTTGTCCTCATCGGGATCTTTGATGATCCATCGCGAGCGGCGAATGGGTTGCGGCATATCAGAACTCCCTTGTTTCTCCCCTAAAATTCGCAGGAATTTTTCGCCTTGTCAAGAATTAACTTATTAAAGAGAAGCAAGAAGGATTGCGAAGCTCCGGAACATTACAGAGAAGGGGGGCGAAGGCCGCTCATCCTGACAGACCGGAACTGCGATTGGTCCATTGTCCATTGAAAAGAGGGAACTTTTAGCTTGTCCGGTATTTAACATTTTGTTATATTGCAAAATGACGAAATGAAGCGGAGGCCCAATGACAGGAGTGGAAAAGCAACGGCTTGAGTATCTGGCGCAGATCTTTAAGGCGCTGTCGCATCCTGCCCGGCTTTGGATCGCGGAATCCCTGCTGAAACAAGAGCGTTGCGTACACGAACTGGTTGAGGAACTGGGCCTGAACTTTTCCACGGTTTCGCAGCATTTGTCGGTTCTGAAACAAGCCGGCATCATTGAAGATGACAAGCGTGGGAAAAACGTGTATTACCGGCTGAAAGCAGTCTGCGTCAGATCCGTGATCCGCTGTCTGGAAGAGGGAATTGCTAACCCGCACCGGAAATCCGGAAAAGAATAAAAATGAAAGGATGATAAATGAAAAGTAAAAAAATCGCAAAATTCATGTTTACGGGAGTCCTGCTTCTGCTGTCGGCGGCGTTGCTGTTTGCGGCATGTTCCGGAGGTGATAAAGCGGAAAGCAAGGTAAAAAGTACAGCGAATACTTCTGTAAATACTTCCGAAAAATTGCCGAAAATGGTGGATTTCAAATCTCCGACTTGTCCGCCCTGCCGCGCAATGGAGCCGATTCTTGCGGAACTGGCAGTGGAATATGATCACGCCTTTGAACTTGAATTGGTGGATGTGTCGCTTCCCGAAAACCGCGACCGCGCAATACAGAATTCCATTCAGTACATTCCTACCCAGATCTTTTATGATCCTGACGGTAAACAGATCTTCCGCCATACGGGATACTATTCCAAACAGGATATTCTGAACAAATGGAAAGAGCTGGGTTATGACATGAGTTCTAAAAATTAAATCCGGACCGGATATCGAAAAATAAAGAGGCACTTATATGCCTCTTTTTTTTGTGGCACAAAAATCAGCAAAAAAACGCCGATTTGAAATGGGAATCACAGCACCGTAATTTTTGAAAAGCAGTTTTTATTCTTCGTCTGTCCGGATGGATTTGATCGCGATCAGCTGGGGGGAAGGCTTAAAGACTTTCTTAACCATGGGGAGAAAGCCGCTTTCGGCTTTCTCAATTTCGTACTCCGCCTCTTTTAGTGCGCCCGCCCACATCGTGGCAAAACCGGGATGCTTTTCAAACATCAGATGGATGGCCTTGTCGTAGACATAAAGGACGTGCAGCTTGTCCCTGCCGGGTTTTTCCTTGAGAACCGTGATCGTGGAACGCAGATTGTCGTTGATCTGGTGTTGTTCGTTCAGTTCCTTCTGAACCGCTTCATTGCCTTTTGCGGAAATGTGCATCTGTGTGTTCAAGTGACTTTTTAAGCGCTCGTTTTCTTCTACATAGGTCTTAATGCGGGATTTGTTTTTGATCTTTGACTGTATCCACACAACAATGCTGAACAGCAGTCCGATGCTAAGACCCGCAAGCAGCGAAGAAAAAGAAAAAGTAAAGTTTTGCATAAAAGCCCTTTCGCACATGATAAGTAGAGGAATGTACGACCATTCCCGGAAAGATGTCAAGCCGGAAGATAAAAAACACCCCGGTTTTGAATACCTTCAATTCGGACGGCCCCTAACGACGAAGTAGTTTATTTTCGCGGTTTAGATGTTCCGGCTTTTCAGATATTTATACCAGATGTTCATGCTCTCGATACGGCCGGAGATATTTGTATTGTTGACCAACCTCCCGGCGTATGTATAGCGGCTTTTAGCAAAGGTGATATTCATTCCCGGCGATGCGGCGCGGGCAATGGTAAAAACGCTGTGAATGCCTTTCCCGGGCAGTGTGTTCTCCATATACCTCAGCAAGTGCAGAGCAAGACCGTATCCCCGGCGTTCCGGCAGGGTGGCAAAATCGGTCATTTCGGCATGTCCCGCTTCAAAGTCCTTCTCCGCAGAGGCCAGTGCGATCAGCTTGCCCCGGGTTTCCACGCCGTAATAATCGACGTTTCCCTGCATGGTCTTTTGCAGATAGGCCGTTTCATGAATTGGGAAAGGATAGGAGGGAAAGACTTTCCGGTAGATTTCCGCCATTTGCTTCAGATCGTTTTCCCGGCATTGACGAAGACGGAAATGCGGATTGAGAGGTTTGATCAGCCCCTTTTGTTTTTTCAGGGCAAGATGGATGTTCTCAAGATAATGTTTAATATCTTTTTCGCGTTTTCTTGAGGCATTGTTGAAATATGCAAGAAATAAACCGTTCTCGCACTTACGGTAAAAATTTGGAATTTCGGCTTCGATCTGGAAACCCGCTTCCCGGAAATCGGTGCTCAGGGATTCCGGCAATTTGGCAAAGATCTTTCCGTAGCCTTCTTCTTCCGCCAGGTGGCGCAATCGCAAGGGAAGGTCCTCAATGCCGGAATCGGAGGCTTTCATCAGATAAATGCGGTCATTAAAGGGACCGTGTTGAATATGGGAGCCGCAGGGCAAGGTTTCCACAACGTCGTATTTGGATTGTTTCATGTGAAGGTATTATTCTTTGTTACGCCGTTTATAGCGGGGATTGTTGGCGGGGACCAGCGAAATGGCATCATCGTAATCGGCCAGGAGCTTTTCAATGCCAACAGCCTTGTATTCTTCAGCATCTTCCAGCTTCAGAAGCAGGTCGCAATCGTCACAGTTCCGGTCACAGAAAGTGGGTTCGTAGGAATCCGGTTCTTTGTAGGTGCTGATCACGCCTTCATAATTCCGCAGGATGACCTTGTTCGTGGACCAGGAGATCAGATAGTTGGGCATGACCGGGATCTTGCCACCGCCGCCGGGTGCATCGATTACGTAGGTTGGTACGCAAAAACCGCTGGTATGCCCGATCAAGCTCTCCAGGATCTCAATGCCTTTCCCCACAGGAGTGCGGAAATGGCTCAGGCCTTCGGAAAGGTCGCATTGATACAGGTAATAAGGGCGGACACGGTTATAGACCAGCTTGTGGACCAGCGATTTCATGATGCGGGGACAGTCGTTGACACCGGCCAGCAATACCGACTGATTCCCGAGCGGAAAACCTGCGTCTGCCAGCATCCTGAGCGCTTTTCGTGATGTTGCGGTTATTTCGCGCGGATGGTTAAAATGCGTATTGATCCAGACAGGTTGATGTTTTTTTAACATCCTTACAAGATCGTCTGTAATGCGGAAAGGGAGAACTACGGGTGTGCGGGTTCCGATACGAATGATCTCGACATGCTCGATCTTGCGTAGCTCTGTCAGGATCCAATCCAGATATTCGTCCGAAAGCAGAAAAGGATCACCGCCGCTAAGCAGCACATCCCGGATGCGCGGCGTGTTTCGGATATATTCGATGCCCTGAAGGATTTGTTTTTTTCCGGGAATGCTGTCCACATCGCCGACCCGGCGTTTACGGGTGCAATGGCGACAGTACATAGCACAGGTGTTGCTTACCAGGAACAATACCCGGTCGGGATAACGGTGCGTGATGCCGGGTACCGGACTGTCGCGGTCTTCGCTGAGCGGGTCGGACATGTCGCTTTTGAGGACGCGGAGTTCGTCGATCACCGGGAAGCTCTGCTTAAAAATCGGATCATTCTTAATGTCTTCAGTATTGATCAGGGAGAGATAATAAGGCGTAATGGACATGGGGAATTTCTCGCTGATCTTTTTATATTGCTTCCGGATATCGTCCGGGACCTTGATATCGAGCAACTTTTCAAAGGTCTCAAGGTCGCGCACGCTATGGCGAACCTGCCACTTCCAGTCCTGCCAGTTCTTAAGGGTCGTACCTTCGATCTCGTTATAAATATGTTTTTGTCGCGTTGATAGCATGGGTCTTCCGTCTTGTATTATTGCATCCATTGTTCCAATTCCAGCAAATTCGCCACCTGCTTCAAGGCCTCGGTCATGCACTGCTGCTCCTCTTTGCTCATTGTAGAAATAAATACGGAAAGTTTATTCTGCAACAAGGGCGGTGTTTTCCGTATCATATCTCTTCCGGACGCTGTTAAATCCAGAAAAACTTTTCGGCGGTCATCCCCGGAACGCTTACGCTCGACAAAACCTTTGTTTTCCAGTCTGTCCGCGATCCCGTTGACGGTGCTTTCACTCAGGCTCGCCGCCTTTGCCAGATCTTTCAAAATGATCGTACCGGAATTGGCCAGGATATCCAGACAGAGATATTGCGGCGTTGTCAGTCCGTAACGCTCGTTCAGTTTTCGGGAATAGATGTCCACCGCACGTGTAATGCGCCGCAGAGAACGCAGAATATTTGCCTCGTATTTCTCGCTGTCGTTCATCGGATTTCCACTCCATTAAAATAGTTTCTATACAAATCATTCGCACAAGAAGATATAAGCCCGGGCCCGGAATGTCAAGTGTTAATTGTTTTTTATCCGCGGACGGAAATTCGTTGAACGCCGGTGTTTGCACACGGACATGTATATAAAATATGCGCTGGAATAAATAATGTGTGCTGCCGTGTTTTTACGATCATTCAATTAAAATGATAACAAAATTAAAAAAATCGAAGAATAAGCTTGACTTACGCTTTTAAATTGACTATCTTACTTATTAGTAATCATTACGATTACGAAAAGGAAAAAGAAATGGCAGAGCGGAAACCGGAAAGCGTTTACAGAAATACCCGCCAGCGGACGCGGATCATGGAGTTGCTCCGTTCCACCGATACCCATCCGACCGCGAATTGGATTTACGATCAGATGAAAAATGAGTTTCCTTCGCTGAGTTTGGGCACGGTATACCGCAATCTGAATATTCTCGAAGAGCAGGGGCTCCTGGTTCGCATCAGTTCAGGAGGTACCTTTGACCGCTTTGATGCCGTTGTCCGGACGCATCCGCATTTCCGGTGCCGGAATTGCGGCAGTCTCTACGACATCAGGATAAAGGATCAGCCCTATTATCTGCTTCCCGGTGACCGAAGTACCGGGCACCTGGTTGAAAATCTGCTCATTGAATACCAAGGGATCTGCGGATCCTGTCTGGAAGACGGAAAACATCTGAATTGAGATGTAAGGTCCCGGCTTTTGCATTGAGAGAGAAATATTTGAGAAGAAAGAAGAAACCCGGAGAAACCAAAAATAAGGTTTACTCCAAATGATAAAACGAAAGGAATTACCATGGAAGAACACGTAAAAGAAAGCTATTCGATGCCCCTGATCGGCGATAAGGCGCCGGCATTTGAGGCGGTTACCACGCAGGGAAAGATCAACTTTCCGGAAGATTACAAAGGAAAATGGGTCATCCTTTTTAGTCACCCCGCGGATTTTACTCCGGTCTGCACGACCGAATTCATGACCTTTGCCAGCATGCAGGAAGACTTTAAAAAGCTGAATACCGAACTGATCGGACTTTCCATCGACAGCCTGTACGCACACATCGCCTGGTTGCGGACGATCAATGAAAAGATCGAGTACAAAGGCATGAAGAATGTTGAGGTCAAATTCCCTGTCATTGAAGACCTTAAAATGGAAGTTGCCAAAAAGTACGGCATGCTGCAGCCGAACGCCTCGACCACCCAGGCAGTCCGGGCGGTATTTATCATGGACCCGGAAGCAAAGGTGCGCGCGGTCCTGTATTATCCGCTGTCTGCCGGCCGTAACATGGATGAGATCAAACGCCTGATCCTGGCGCTTCAGAAAAACGACAAGGACGGCGTGGCGACTCCGGCGAACTGGCAACCCGGCGATGACGTGATCATCCCGACTCCGGGTTCCTGCGGCGCCGCAAAGGAACGTATGCAGAGCAAGGAAGAAGGCAAATACTGCCTTGACTGGTTCCTCTGCCTGAAGAAGGACAAAGCATAATTTACATGCTCCCATATAAAAAAAGGCTGTCGGTTGACAGCCTTTTTCCTTTTAGCCTTATTCTTCTGTTTCTCTTATCAAAACGACCGGACCGATTGTTAAGAGCGATGATCGTTTGTAATAATCTACGGTTGTGTTAGAGCTTTTTTCAAATTTGTAGTTTTCAAGTTCTTCTCCTTCGGAATTTTCGATAGAGACTTCATATTCGCTGGCGGATTTGTTCTGGACAATTACATTGTCAGCATAAAGCTCCAGAAAACTAATATTAATCAGTCCTGCCGGAGACGATACGATATTGTCTTTCGTAAAAGTAAATTCGGTTAAGCTGCTTTCATCGGACCAGGTTCCCTGTATCCAGTTTGGGGGAGAAAAGGTTCCGCCCTCGTCAGGCGTAAAGACGCTCTGGCAGCCAACAATTAAAAACAGGGCAAGCAAAAATACGACAAGCCTTTTCATCATGTTCTCCTTTTTTTTCATGATTTGCGTTTTTTTCTTCATTTAAAATATATGATAATTAGAGGTAAATAGAAAATCAATTATTTATTAATCTTTGATAAAAACGGGAATATATTTTTTAAATCTGTTGTCTGAATATATAATGTATCGGTATAAAAAACAGACGGATGATCGCTTTTGGAACAATAATTTTTTATTATGAATATTCTTTCAAAAAAATTATTATAGAACGATATGGAATAAATAAGAAAAGAAATTCTTCGTAAAAAAAGGAAATACCGGCATGGAAAAAGAAAAGAGCCCTTCTCAAAACCTTTGTTTAAAAAGTCTGTTCAATGGACTATACGCTTATTTTCTGGGATTTGCGGTATATATGCTTCCGGGATTCATCGTTTCCATTAAAATGGGTTTTACACTCGGTCCCCAAAGCAATGATCCTTCTGCGGTCAGTGCGGATATCAGTCAGACCATTTCCGAAATGTACAGCGGGAATACGCTCCTGGGTATTCTATTAATCGTTTTGGTTTTTCTGTTCATTATCTGGCGTTCGCGCACCGTAACAAAAAAACACGGAGGCAACGCGATCCGGAACGGACTGCTGGTTTCCGTTGTCCCGGTTTGCGTGACTCTTTTGTTCATGACCGCGGGCGGGTTCGCCTGGATGTCGCTTCTTGAAATTGTTATCTACACCGGCGCCGGATATCTGAGCGCCGTGACCTTAAAAACTGCCGGATAAACCAAGGCGACCTAAAACCTGTTCATAAGCCGGTATTACCTTATTTGTTTCAGAAAATGCTTTTTCTGTGATCGCTGCGTATGCAGGATCTTCACTGAAAAACAGCAAAAAAAGTTGCACTGCAAAAAGTATTTGGCTATTTTACCAAACACCCCATTATTTTGAAAGGATATTGCATGAATAAAAATGAAAAAGCGCTGTACAAGGCCAAAGCGGCGGTTTTTAAGGCGTTGGGACATCCTACCAGATTGTATATGGCAGAACAACTCGCCGGCGGCGAACGCTGTGTCTGTGAATTTGTGCGTGTGATCGATGCGGATTTTTCCACGATCTCCAAGCATCTCAATATCCTGAAACAAGCGGGGATCGTGGAGGATGAGAAACGGGGACTGAATGTGTATTATAAATTGAAAGTCCCCTGTATCCTGAATTCTATGTCCTGCGTGGAGGCCGTGATCTCCGCGCAGCTGCAATCTCAGATCGATTTGATAAAATAAACATATAAAAATTATTTAAAAGAAACGGGAGTCCGGAAATGATCAACTGGAAAAGCGAATGGAAAATACTTGCCGTTATCGCTGCAGTCTTTCTTGCTTTCTTTTATCTGCCGGTAGGAACGCCGCGTTTTGACAATGCCGTCATGGAAGCTCTGCAGCTTGCCAAATGGTACGCGCAGGAGCATGTGCTGCTCTGCCTGATCCCGGCCTTTTTCATCGCCGGCGCCATCGCGGTATTTGTCAGCCAGACCTCGGTCATGAAATATCTGGGCGCCAAAGCAAAAAAAGTCCTGGCCTATGGCGTCGCTTCGGTATCAGGATCAATTCTTTCGGTTTGTTCCTGCACCATCCTGCCGCTGTTCTCGGGTATTTACAAGATGGGCGCCGGACTGGGACCCGCAACGACCTTTTTATATTCCGGACCGGCCATTAATATTCTGGCCATCGTGCTGACCGCGCGGGTGCTGGGACCGGAACTTGGCATCGCCAGGGCAGTCGGTGCCATCGTTTTCAGTATCATCATCGGGCTGATTATGCAGTTCCTTTTCCGCAAAGAAGAAGCGGTAAAAGTCAAGACGCAAATGGCCTTGCCGGAAGCGGAGGTCAAACGTCCGCTGTGGCAGAATGCGCTGTATTTTGCATCCCTGGTCGGTATTCTGCTCTTTGCCAACTGGGGAAAACCGGATCAGGCGAGCGGCGCATGGGCGACGATCTACAACGCCAAATGGTTCCTGACCGCCGGATTTTCACTGGGACTGGGTCTGATGCTGATCTTCTGGTTCGGCATGAAATGGTGGAAGATCGTGATCACTGCCGTGCCGGTCACGCTTCTTGCGGTCTTTTTCCCGGAACAGCCGCTCATCGCCTTTAGCGCCGGTGTGATTGGCATCTCTGCATTCACCAGCACCGATAAGGGCGAAACCTCCGAATGGTTCGAATCCTCCTGGGGCTTTGCCAAACAGATCATGCCTCTGCTGCTGATCGGAGTGCTGGTTGCCGGCGCTCTTTTGGGACGCCCCGGAAATGAAGGACTTATTCCCTCCGAATGGGTCTCCAAAGCCGTGGGCGGCAACTCGCTGTGGGCGAATTTCTTTGCCTCTTTTGCGGGTGCCTTTATGTATTTCGCCACGCTGACGGAAGTCCCCATCCTGCAGGGTCTGATCGGCAATGGCATGGGTAAAGGTCCGGCGCTGGCCTTATTGCTGGCCGGACCGGCATTAAGCCTGCCGAACATGCTGGTCATCCGCTCGGTACTAGGAAATAAAAAAACACTCGTGTTTATTTCGCTGGTAATTGTGATGGCAACGATCAGCGGCATGATCTACGGCGTAATATTTGCATAAAAAAAGGAGATAAGGACATGAAGATCCAGATCCTGGGCACGGGCTGCCCGAAATGTAAAAAACTGACGGAAAATGCCGAAAAAGCCGCATTGGAACTCGGTATTGAACATGAGATCGAAAAAGTAACGGACATCAACACCATCATGGCCTTTGGTGTGATGATGACCCCGGCGCTGGTTATTGACGGCGAAGTGAAACTGGTTGGTAAGGTTCCCGGCGTGGAAGAACTTAAAACCATTCTGAAAAAGTAAAGGATCATCAATGTCAAAATGCAGCTGCAATTGTGATTACGACAGCGCGCCCATGCTGATCTTTCACTGTTCGGGTTCCTCGGATACCGGAGAAATTGCCGATCGCGCGGCCCGAAAAATGACGCGTGAGGGTAAGCGGGATCCTGCGTTCGGCGGAAGCGGCAAAAGCTGTTTTAGCAATTGACGGTTGCCCGCTGGATTGCGCCAAAAAAATACTTGAGCTCGCCGGTATTAAAAATATCCTGCACATACGGCTTTCCGATCTGAACCTTCTGAAAGGGAGATCCGAAGTCAGTGTACGGCATATTTACAAGCTAACGGAAAAAGGCGAAGCAATGTTAAAGGAGGTTTGCTCTTGAAAAAGAACATAAAAATTGCATTCTTCAATGTCTTCATCATCACGCTGATATTGGGAACCCTGCTGTCCTGCGAAAAATCCCCGAAACCCCTGCCCAAACTTCTGGACCTGGGTGCGGAAAAATGCATTCCCTGTAAAGAGATGGCGCCCATTCTCGAGGAACTTAAGAATGACTACGCCGGCGTGCTGGAAGTGGAATTCATTGACGTGTGGAAGCCGGAAAATCAGCAGGCTGCGGCAAAATACGGCATCCGCAGCATCCCTACCCAGATCTTTTTTGATCCGGAAGGAAAGGAACTCTGGCGGCATGTCGGTTATATTTCTAAAGAAGATATTCTCAAAAAATGGAAAGAACTCGGTTATCCGCTAATAGCACAAAATACCGCGGTCGTTCAGGATGACTGCACGGATTGCAGCAGTTGCGGGAATACGGAAGTAAACCGGACTTGCGAATAATGAAGATCGATCTGAAAAAAATCCTTTCACTTTGCAGGGCGCTGCTTCTTGCCTTCGCGCTGATCAGCATTGGCTATATGCTGGGAAAGAATTCCGTAAGAGAACAAAGCGCTTCTTTGGAAATTGCCGGCAATGCCGATCATGTAACGGTTTATTATTTGCATTCCACCTTTCGTTGTGAGACCTGCAACCGGATCGAAGCTATGACGAAAGAGCTGCTTGAGCGGGAATATGCCGCTTTGATTGCCAATGGCCATATGCGATGGGCTGAGATAGATTTTATGAAAAATACGCAATTGGCGAAACGGTTCGAGATCGCCGCTTCTACTGTGGTTGTCGCGGATATCCGGGAGGGAGAAGTCCTTCGTTATCAGCGCCTTGATAAAGTCTGGACCCTGACCGGCGACCGGAAAGCCTTCGAGAGTTATCTGCGCACGGCGATCGATCTCTATCTGGACGGGAAGGATGCAAAATGAACGAACTCGCCATTTTTACCGCACTTTGGCTGGGTATCCTGACTGCCATCAGCCCCTGTCCCCTGGCAACCAACATTGCCGCCATCTCTTTTATTGCACAAAAAGCATGGCGCAAGGATCATGTGCTCGTTTCGGGACTGCTCTATGCAGCGGGCCGAACATTGGTTTATGTTGCATTGGGCGCCGGCATTGCCGCCGGACTGCTGGCAAATGCGGAGATATCCCGCTTTCTGCAGAAACACATGAACGAGATCCTGGGTCCCCTTCTTATACTGCTGGGAATGGTCTTGCTCAACTGGCTGGGCGCGGGCATATCCTTTACACCAAAAACTGAAGGCATTCAAAAAAAGGCTGAAAAGGGCAGCGTTTGGCTTGCGCTTCCCATTGGCGCGCTTTTCGCGCTAAGCTTCTGTCCGGTTTCGGCCGGGCTGTTTTTTGGCGGACTGGTACCTCTTGCCGTCAGAGAAAGTTCCATTGTGATGTTTCCGCTGATTTACGGACTCGGAACCGCCTTGTCGGTCATCCTCTTTGCCTTTCTGCTGGCCTTTGCCGCGAAATCCGTCAGCAAGGTATTCACAAAAATGGCACATATCGAGATCTGGGTCCGCAAGATCACGGGCGCGGTGTTTATCGCTGTGGGTATTTATTATTCACTGGTTTACATTTACGGGCTAAACTTTAAATAGCTTAAAAACCTTCATGCCGGATCAACCCCGCTTATTGCATTAAAGAGGGGAGTGATAATCGGGATACGAACAAACATAGCATAAAGATTATAAGCGGCATTCCGGCGGAAAAGGCATTCCCGGAGATCTGCTCTTATTGTCTTAAAAATAATCCAAAATTGATTCCGGCCTATTTGTTTGGGTACAGATGCACATCTCGCTGGGGAAAGGGGATGGTCAGCCCGGCCTTTTCTATCTCTACCTTGACTTTTTTTATCAGATCAAAACGTGTTGCCCAATAGTTCACAACATCCGTCCATCCGCGCAGCTGCAGATTGACGGAGCTGTCTGCCATGGCGGTAACAATAACCTGTGCCGCGGGTTCCGGCAGGAAGCGTTGCTCTTCCGCCGCGATGCGATTCAGCACCTCCAGTGCAGTATCGATGGAATCGCCGTAGGAAATGCGGATCGTGATATCCAGGCGGCGTTTGCCGTTCCGGGTATAATTCTTCATGGAATTGTTGAATACGGCGCTGTTGGGAGCGGAAATGTACAATCCGTCAAAGGTTTCCATGATGGTATTGAAAAAATTGATCTCGACCACGGTTCCCTCATAGGATCCGGTTTCAATATAATCTCCTTTGTGAAACGGGCGCAGGATCACGAGCAAGACACCGGCGGCAATGTTGCCAAGAGTATCTTTTAAGGCCAGGCCGATCGCCAGTCCGGCGGCGCCCAGCAGTGCAATAATGCTGGTGGTGTTAATGCCGAAAATATCCAGGACGATGATCACGGCAACAATATAAACCAGATAGGTCAGCGTGGAGCTGACCATCGGCACCAACGTCTCGTCAAAGCGTTCATTGCGTTCATTAATGCGCTTGACACCCTTTCTCAGCAGCTTGGAGACGATGGTTGCAGCGACAATGACCAGAAGCAGCAGCAGCACGTTCTTTCCCAGGGTAAGCACTTTTTCGGAGTTGTTCTCCCAAAAGGTAACCAGAAAATCTTTCATATAGAATCTCCTTTCATATTTTCACAGCCATTTTTTCCGTTTAAAAAACCGCAGCATCAGGATCGCCACTACGATCAGCACACCCCAAAATACCGGATAGGCAAAACGCCACTGAAGTTCGGGCATATGGACAAAATTCGTCCCATAAACACCCGCAATAAAGGTCAGCGGGATAAAGATCGCGGAAAAGATCGTCAATACTTTCATGATCTCATTCAGGCGGTTGCTGATGCTGCTGTTGTAAATGTCAAGATGATCGGTCAGCATAATGCGGTAGGTGTCCACGGTTTCCAGCGCCTGCGTCGCGATATCTTGCAGGTCTTTCAGAAAAGGCCGGGTTGAGTCCCGGAACAGCTCGGTTTCCTGACGGCTTAACTGTTGAATGAATTCTTTTGCCGGGCGGATCGATTTCCGCAAATAATTCATTTCACGCTTGTAATCGTTGATCTTTGTCAGGGTTTTCCTTCCGGGATTGCCGAGCAGCTCTACTTCAAGATCTTCGATCTTTTCCCCAACGCGTTCCACCAGCAGAATATAATTGTCCACAACCGCATCCAGAATACTGTAAGCAAGATAATCGGCACGTTCACTCCGTATCCGTCCGATCTGTTTCCGCAGGCGTGTCCGCAGCGGCTGGAAAACATCTCCGGGACGTTCCTGAAAGGTCAGCAGATAGCGATCCCCAAGAACAATGCTCAGTTGCTCCGAATAAATGCGGTTTTCTTTGTCATTGTAATGCATCATTTTCAGGACAAAGAAAAGGTGATCGTCATAAACCTCCATTTTCGGGCGCTGTCCGGTGTTGACAATGTCTTCGGGAACCAGGGGGTGCAGATTGAACTTGTCGGCCAGCGATTTCACCATTTCCGGATCATGCACCCCGTAGAGATTGATCCAGCTGACGGAATCACGGTCCTTAGGTACACGGATATCGTCAATGTTCTCCGGATGTGACTCTTCAAGGGTTTCCTCGTGATAGTCTATGACATGCAAACTTGGCATGTCGACCTTTTTTGTACCGATAAAAACCGCTTCCCCGGGCGCCAGCCCGTATGCGGCGGTCTTGTCTTTTATAAAGCGTGCCATACCCGCTCTCCTTGAAACATGTGCCGAGACAGTCGCAAAACGGTCCCGTTATGCCATGTTATACGGATTTACCTTATAATTTAGCATAAATGCCCTGAAAATAACAGCAAATTTCGCTAAAGTCCCCGTCTGATGCGGCCGGACCCATCGATTTGCTGTTGATTGAACCCAATGACGAAAGGCATCAGAAATGTTTTTTAGCGAAGGCTCGACCGGAATGCAACTTAAGATATTCTTCAAATTTCATTGCTTTGATCTTTGACCGGAATGCTATAGCGGTAATTAAATCCCAGGGTTTATGCATTTGACTGTATTTGTCATAGCCGGAATTATGTTAATGTAAACGTTCACGGAGATTCTTTGTTAATCCAACATAAAATCTTTTATTAATTACCTTACCTTGAAGCATATAAACGTAATAGAAATTACTCAACTTCCTCCCCCTCCGGATCGGTGAATAATTTAATGTAACAGGGTGTGGTCTGTCCTGAATTGTACGGCTTCGTTCCTTGTTGTATCAAGCAACTTCGCCGTTACTGGTCCTCGTAAACCTTTCAAGTTTGACGAAGCCCGTGTGGAGGTGCCGGGAATCGAACCCGGGTCCAAAGCAGAGACCGACATGTTTTCTACGTGTGTAGGCAGTTGAATGGTCTTAATTGTTCCGGTTCAAGAACCAAAACCCGGAACAACGCAGATCACTGTTTTTAACACGGATCACGTAATCACTGAACCGTGCGAGTCCGTAAGATGGCGCCTGTTCCGGACCTACGAACAAAGTCCGGGCAGACGGCTGTCCAACTAATTAGGCAGCGTATGCAAAATTATCTGCATTTAAATTGAGTCTCAGATTGATTTACGTGGATTCCTGAACACCACGACACGCTTGCATCCCGACCTGTCCGCCCTGTCGAAACCTTTACACCCCCATTTCAAAAAGCGCATCAATATACTCTTATACAAAGCATTTGTCAATCTGTTGCTGAAAATTTTATTTATTTGGCTTTTCTTCGTATCCCGCTTTAAAAAAACACTGAAAAATTTATAAATTATTCCTATATTAAAGGTCCAATCCGAAAAAGGGTTGTTTTGATCACAGAAAAAAAGAAAAAAGGAAAAACAATGATGAAAGGAATTGCAGTATTGACAGTATCGCTTGCACTCTTATTTGGCACCGCCCTTGCCGCCGGGAACGCGGAAGAAGGGAAACGCATTCCGACGCGTGAGGAGATCGAAGAACAATATCGCTGGAATCTGGGAGATATTTACGCCGATACCGAAACCTGGGAGGCGGATTACGCCTATGTCGAAGCCAATATGGAAAAGATCAAAGATTTCAGGGGAAAACTTGGAAAATCTGCGTCGAATCTTGAACAGTGCCTGCTGATGTCCGAAAATCTCGAGCGCAAGCTTGATAAGTTATATATTTACGCACACATGCTTAAGGATCAGGATACTAAAAATACCGAAAGTCAGGCGCTGGCAAACCGTATTGCCGTTCTAAATCAAAATTATTACCAGGAGCGCGCTTTTCTCTGGCCGGAAATACAGGCAATTCCCGAACGCAAGCTCTTTAAATTCGTCGATTCGTCACCTTATTTGGAGCAGTACCGTCATCCTTTCCGGGATATGATCCGGCAGAAAGCCCACATTCTCTCCGAACGCGAGGAAGAACTGCTGGCAATGGCGGGCAATATGAGCAGCGAATTCAGCAATATTCGTGAAGCATTGACTCAGGCGGATATCGAATTTCCCAAAGTCCGCGACGATAACGGCGAACTGATCGAACTATCCTATGCCCGCTATTCCCTTTTATTGCGATCAAGGGATCCCAAAGTCCGCCGGGAAGCCTTTCTGGGCATGTACGGGACATACGATGAATTTAAAAACACCAGTGCCGCGACCTATCGCGGATCGATCCAAAAAGATATCTTCTATGCAAAAGCCCGCGGTTATGACAGCTGTATCCGCATGTCCCTGGACGCCGACAATGTCCCCGTTGAGGTTTATGACAACCTGATCTCCACTACCCACGAATACTTGGATCCTCTGCATCGCCTGCTGAATCTGCGTAAAAAAATGATGGGGGTCAAGGAACTGCATCTCTACGATACCAGTGTACCGCTGGTCAAGTCTTCCGATAAACATTACACCTACGAAGAAGCTAAAGACCTCATTATTGAAGCCCTTGCAGTAATGGGACCCCAATTCCAGGCTGACGCGGAAAAAGCGCTGAACTCCCGCTGGGTGGATGTCTATGAAACCCGAAATAAACGTTCCGGTGCATATTCCTGGGGCGCTTTTGACACCCATCCCTATATGCTGATGAACTATAACGGTACACTGGATAATGTCTTTACGCTCATTCACGAGCTGGGGCATTCGCTGCACTCATACTACACCCACCAGACACAGCCTTTTGCAACGGCCAATTATACGCTGTTCGTTGCGGAAGTAGCCTCTACGTTTCTGGAAAATATTCTGATGGATTACATGTTGAAGACGGTCGAAGACAAGGACCTGAAGCTTGCCCTCCTGAATCAGTGGGCCGAGAATATCGAAGGGACACTTTATACCCAGGTCATGTTCGCGGAGTTTGAACGCGAAGCGCATCGTCTGGCCGAAACAGGCGTACCGCTGACGGTTGAAACCTTGAACAATACCTATTTTGATATCCTTAAATCATATTATGACGGGGTCCTGGTCTTGGATCCGGAATATGCCCTGACCTGGAGCCGTATCCCGCATTTTTTCCGTCAGTTCTATGTATACAAATACGCAACCAGCATCAGCGCCTCCACCGCATTGAGCCGGAAAGTGCTGAAAGGGGAGCCCGGGGCCATGGAAAACTACATGCAGTTCCTGCATAGCGGTTCCAGCGACTACTCCATTGAACTTCTGAAATTGGCCGGTGTAGATATGTCCACTCCGGAACCCATTGCGGAAACATTGGACCTCTTTGACAGTATTGTGAGTCAAATGGAGGAGCTGATTTCCGGGAAATAACTTTGAACTGTTTTGCAATAAGAAATCCCGTGAATGTTATTTGCGGGATTTTTAACTTTTTTACTTTAAGGTGAATCAATGAAAACACGTTGGATGATGATCGCGGTAATGTTCCTGGCCTCGCTTGCCTTTGCCCAGGAAGAAGCGTTGCCCTGGAAAAAAGGAGGACAAGGCACTCTGAATTTTTCACAGACAGCATTAAGCAATTGGTCCGGCGGCGGCCAGAATGCCCTTTCGCTGAACGGCTTTGTGAGCGTATTTGCCAATTATAAGCAGGATATACTCAGCTGGGACAATACTTTGGATCTTGCTTACGGTGTTGTTAATCAAGGCGGCGTCGTACAGAAAACAGACGACAAGATCGATCTTTCCTCCAAATTCGGATATACGGCATCCGGCAATTGGAATTATTCCGGCATTTTAGCTTTTAAAACCCAGATGACACGCGGTTATGCCGATACATTAAAAATTTCCTCCTTTGCAGCACCCGCTTACTTACAGATAGCATTCGGTATGGAATATAAGCCGAATGAAGATATCAGCCTGTTTATCTCTCCGCTAAGCGGAAAAATGACCCTGGTACTGGATCCGGACCTCGCCGCTGCCGGCAGTTTTGGATTGACGCCCGGACAAAAGGTCCGGGGTGAATTCGGTGCCTATGCAAAGGTTCAGTATCGCAAAACCATTGTTGAAAATGTGGTGTTCCAAACCAAATGCGATATCTTTATGAATTATCTTGAAAATCAACAGTTCATTGATGTAAACTGGGAAGTATTGCTGGCAATGAAGATCAACGAATTCCTCTCTGCCAGTATCAGTACGCAAATGGTTTACGATCAGGATTACAGTGCCAAACTGCAATTCAAGGAGACTTTGGGCATCGGCCTGTCATTCTCCTTTTAATTTGCATGTATCCAGGGGAGAAGATCTATGATTATTCGATCACTTTCCACCGTACCGGTAAAAAAGTTGGATATGGACGGGATAAAAGGTGTATACCGGCAAGTTCCTGTCGGGGTGCCGGAAAATGTCCCGAATTTTTCTTTCCGGGTCTTTACCCTGGAACCGCTTGGGCATACGCCCTATCATGCGCATGCGTCCGAGCATCTCAATTACATTATCCGCGGGCAAGGTGCGCTAAAGGATGAAAACGGGAAATTGCATCCCGTGAAAGAAGGAGATTTCTGTTTGGTTTATCCGAACGAAAAACATCAATTCCGTAATCTTTCCGAAAGCGGAGAGCTTGTTTTTATCTGTGCGGTAATGAAAGAATACGAATAAGGAGCAAGCATGAAGCGGTTGATTTTATGTATGGTTATAGCGGGACTATTGTTCTCCTGTGCATCAAACGACACGGCAAATATTCGTAAAAAGGGTGATGCCGGATTTAAGCGGGTGATGCATGCCATTGATGCCCTGGCCCGGGATGAGGCATTCACACACGCCCATTGGGGCATTCTGATCAAGTCCCTTGACAGCGGTGAAATCTGGTATGCGCTGAACGAAAATAAGCTTTTCATGCCCGCTTCCAACAACAAGATAGCGACTGCCGCCGCCGCGCTTCAGGTGCTGGGGCCGGAATTTCGTTTCGGAACGCAACTGCTGAGCAAGGGGGATGTCAGTAACGGCGTCCTGAACGGCGATCTGGTGGTGTGGAGCAATGGCGACCCAACCTTGTATGAACGCTATATGGGGGATTCCCGTGATGTTTTTTACCGCTGGGCTGAAGACCTGAAAGCGCAGGGAATCCATAGGGTCAGCGGTGACATCATTGCCGACGACAACGCTTTTGACGAAGATTATATCGGTTCCGGGTGGGCCTGGGATTATCTGCAGGTTTGGTACGCGGCCCAATTCGGTGCCTTACAGCTAAATGAGAATTATGTGGATGTCCAGATCATCGCTCCGAAATTCCGGGGCGGAAAAGTACAGCTGATCCCGAACCTCCCCAGCAGCTACTACAGGATGATCGATCAAATCGAAGTCGTGGACGAAGGCCGTAGCAATGTCTGGATGGAGCGGGATTTTTTTTCCAATGATATCGTGTTCAAAGGCCGTCTCCTGATCGGCTCCGATACCCTTGAACTGTCGCCGACAATTCACAATCCCAGTAAATTCTACGTACACGTATTGAAGGAAGTGCTTGCGGAACGGGGCATCCGGGTCATGGGCAGGCCCCTGGATTGCGATGAAATATCCGATTGGGTTCATGCTCCCTGTGACAAGGGTTACCGCGAACTGGCAAGTTATGCTTCTGTGCCCCTGAGCGAAGTACTGACGCGCCTGATGAAACGGAGTCAGAACATGTATGCCGAGACGCTGCCCCGGGTGATCGCCTGGCAGAAAACGGGCAAAGGGTCACTTCCCGCAGCCCGAAGCATCATGGACTCCCTCTTTTATTCCTTTGGCATTGAGCCGGGTTCCTGGGTCTATGCCGACGGTTCCGGTCTGACGCGCTACGACTACATCAGTCCGGAAATTTTGCTAAAGATCCTCGAGGGCATGTATCACAGCGAATACCGGGATATTTGGATGAGCACCTTTCCCGTCGCAGGGGTGGACGGGACTTTGCAAAACCGAATGAAAGGCAGTGCGGCCGAAGGAAGGGCAGTCGGAAAAACCGGAACTATTGCCAATGTGCGCGGTCTTAGCGGCTATGTGCGAAGCGCCTCCGGAAAAAATATCGTCTATGCTTTTCTGGTAAACGGACATATCGTCAGCGGTTCGGAGAACGAGCGTATTACGGACAGCATTCTGGCTCTGCTTGCATCTCTGTAGAACGTTGCCGTTTTTCTCCCTTTTGCTTTGATCCCGGAAAAACAAGAATACAGTCAAACTTTTTATTCTGTTGTATAACAAACGCGTTATTTTAAGAATCCGCAGTTCAAAATTTAAGGTCTGTAACCGGAGTTTTCAGGAATCCAGCAGGGAATCCTGGCATTCGGGAAAGCCTTGCTTTTATTATCACAAAAAAGGGTGATTACTAAATGTCCGCCAGGGGGAAAGTCACGGTAAAGGTGCTGCCTTTTTCGAATTCGCTGCGGATGCTTATCGTTCCGCCGTATTCGTCCACGATCTTTTTCAGGATGGTCATGCCGAGTCCCGTACCGCTGATATTGCGGGTGTAACGGTTCTTTGCGCGGAAGAATTCCTCATAGAGTCGCGAAATATCCTCATCTTTGATCCCGATACCCGTATCTTCGAATTCAAAAACGGCACGGCTGTCGGAACTGCAGGCCCGGATACGGATGACTCCGTTTTCTTTGTTGTATTTGATGGCATTGGACAGCAGATTGGTATAAACCCGGCGAATTTCTTCGCGGTCAGCGCGAATGAACAGTTTTTCCTGAATTTCTGTTTCCATGCTGATGCCGCGTTCCTGGATATTGCTCTGAAAAAAATCAATGGTTTCTTCCAGGAGGACACCGGCGTCAAAGCGTTCGATTTCACGGCGCAGCGTTTTGGCCTCCATACGGAAAATATTCAGCAAATCCTGCAGCAAGGCAAGCATGGCGTTGCTGCGCTCCAATGTGCGCCGCAGGTATTGATCATACATATCCTGGTTTTCACCGAGATCTTTGTTGATGATCATTTCCAGATAGCTTTTAATGGCTCCCAGCGGTGCTTTCAGCTCATGCGCCACCATATTGATAAATTCGGATTTTGACAATTCCAGCGCTTTTTGCTCTGAAACATCCCGCAAGACCGAAACGGCGCCCAAAAGGTTCCCCCGATCGTCAAGAATAGGCGTGGTGTTGGCAAGAATGACCAGTTTTGCAGGCGGTTCGATCACGATCTCTTCCTTGATGGAACAGCTGGAATTGGGGTTGTCCAACACGCTGCTGATCTGCTTTTGCAGCTTTCGCGGCAGAAGATCAAAAATGTATTCACCTCCGGCGATATCCCGCTGAATTCCCACCAGCGAATGAAAGCGCGGATTATGAAAGATGGTCTCGCGAAGCTGATTGACGATCATTAGTCCGTCATCAATGGAATCGATTACCGAACGCAGGCGGGACTGCTCTTCGGCAATTGCCGTAAGGCTTTTTTCCTTTTCCTCCTTCAGACGGCGCGCCTCCTGAATATACCAGCGCCGCTCCAGCGCACGCGGTATCAGGCGCTCCAGTTTGTCGTTCCGCAGCGGTTTTTTTAAAAAATCGTAACCGCCGATGTGTGCAGAACGCATGATGATATCAATGTCCGGGTCCTCATCGATCATCACGCAGATCGCTTCGGGATAGATCCGCAATATTTCAGAAAGGACTTCAAGTCCCGGATTGTCCGGCAGCCTGCAGTCGATAAAGTAGAGATCATATTCTTTTAAAGTGGCTTTTTTTAGTCCCGTTACGGCGCGCGTTTCGATATCCAGGGTATAATTGGCCCCGACAGCTTGTTTTAAACTGTCAATAATGCGCTGTTCATGTTCGATCAGCAGAATATTTGCGCCTGTCAGCAACATAATTGGAAAATAGGAATTTTTTTTCAGAAAAGGTAGACATTTTCCTGGATTCGGCAGCGAAAATGCAGTTGCGCAACACGAACAAAGATGACAACAATCTTCTTTTTTATTGGAAAAGACCTTATATTAAAAAATTTAACGGCAGTGGAAACAAAAAATCATGTTCCGGCATCTTAACAATGTGAAATTCCTTACCATAAGCATCTTCCTGTTTGCGGCATATGCCGCTGTGCTTTATGCAAAAGATGAGCCCATAGAGCTTCTTAATGCTGCAACAATGCAAAAAGTCACGCTTGAGGGGGAAAATAAGGACAGTTACATTTTTTTTGACAAGGATGTTCATCTGCGTCAGGGAGAGATCAATATTTTTGCCGACCGCGCATATCAGTATCCCGAACGCGACCTTCTTCGCCTGCAGGGGAATGTTCATATCTTTGACGACAGCGTCAGCATTTATTTTGAAAACGGCTCCTACCAGACCAACACACGGGACATTGAAGTATCAACCCCGCTGAACATCTACTACGATACCCGTTATTTCACGGCTTCGTCATTACGGGGAAATCTGGATAGCGATATTTACCGGGCGCAGGGAAATGTGGAAATCCGGGACAGCATTTCCTGTGCCGCCGCCGATTCCCTCCTCTTTGACAGAGTAAATGAGCGCGCCTTTTTGTACGGTAACGCGGTAATGTCCGATACTGTCAGCCGCATTACCATGCGCGGCAGCGAACTGGAGTATCGTCTTGATACGGACCAGTTTTTCGGGCACCGGGATGCTTCGGTCTATGAAAGCCGTGAAGACGGAGCAAAACGTTTTGAGGTATTCGCAAAACACCTCAAAGGAGATATGAAAAAAGGCTGGCTGATTGCAAAGGACAGCGTCTACGTGTATCAGGATTCCGCTGCAGCCTGGTGCGACTCGCTTTTCTATCTCGACTCGACCGGCACGGTTGAATTTTACGGCAATGCCAGGGTCCGTTACAAGAATATTGACATGTACGCCGGCGGAATGCAGCTGCGCTTTGAGCATAATCATCTCGATGACCTTAGCGCAGCGGATCATCCTCGGGTAAGCATGCTTGACGAAGGCTATCTCGGGGAAAGCGGCGCCGAAAGAGTATCAAAACTCAGCGAAATGAAAGGCAAAAACCTTTATCTGAAATTCAACCGAGAGGATGCGCCGGACTGGATGCGAATGAACGGGATGGTCGTGACTGATTATCACGTGTTCAAAGATTCGGTTTATAAGGGGATCAACAACATGAGTTCGGATACGATCCGCATTTACTTCGAATCGGGAGAGGTCTGCGAATTATTTGCCAGCTATGACGTACGGGGAAAATTTACCCCGGACAGCAGCTATGATGAAATGGATACAACGGCGGTTTATCTGGGGAATGAGGTGCATTATGACCTGCGCATTGACCGGATGGCCATTTATCCCGGGGCACAGATGAACTACGGCGAGATCCAGCTTCGTGCGGACACGCTGAAGATCGACTGGGAAAGCAATATTCTCTTTGCGATTCCCGAAAAAAACGGCGAGCGCCCGGAATTTATTCAGGGCAATGATCCGGCGGTGTACGGTGATCTGTTTGAATATAATCTTGACACCCAGCGCGGACGAATCACCCGTGGGAAAACGCATATCAAAGAAGGATATTATCACGGAAAGTCTGTACTGAAAACCGAAGACAAGCCCCTGTTTGTCAGCAAGGGAGTTTTTTCAACCTGTGAACTGGATGAACCGCATTTTTGCGTGGAAGCCAAACGTATGAAGGTTATTCCGGGTGACCGCGTCTTTGCACAGGATATCGTGTTCAAAGTTCTGGATATTCCACTTTTGTACATTCCAAGTTTCTTTGTCTCTATCGAAGAAGGAGATCGCCGCAGCGGCTGGATCCTTCCCACCTTCGGACGCTACAGCAATAAAGGCTGGGCGCTGGAAGGATTCGGTTATTACTGGGCTCCGAATGACTATTATGACGCACGGTTGCTGATGAAATTCTATGATAATTACGGGATCAGCGCAGAGCTGCGGCAGCGTTACGCTTGGCGTGACCATATCAGCAACGGCAGCCTCTTATTGGAATACTGGAATTATTTTTGGTCATCCGATCCGGTGCAGGGATACCGGATCCGTATCAACCACCCGCAGAGCATCGGACTTCGCTCAAGACTGAACATTTCCGGCACTTTTACCAATGACACCCAGCAGTTTACCCGCGAACTGGACAAAGATGAGCGTCTTGAACAACAGATGGTATCCAATGCCAGCTTCTCCACTTCCCTGGGACCTTTTTCCGTCAATCTGAATGTTTCCCGTACGGAAGACCTGCTGACCGGCAGCAGAACAACGAATTTTCCCCAATTTTCGCTTTCCCGGTCGAACGCGAAGATCTTCAAGCGCAAAAAACTCAGCGATCCTGAAAAATGGTATCATAAATTTACCTATTCGGTCAATTCAAAAATGATCAATCAAACGACGCATATCTGGAACAATGCGGACTCGCTGTTCTACGACGAGACAAAGAATAAAATGGAAAGCAATGTCGGGGTTCGGTATAATGATAAACTGTTCGGATTCCTGACTTTATCGCCCTATCTCAATTATTACGAAGACTGGACAACCCGCTACAAAACACCCGTTATGCAGAACGATTCTGTACTTGTAGACAGCAACGGGACCATCATATCCTTTAATGATGTGAACCGTTTTAAACGCCGCGGACGCTTTGACCTCGGCAGTTCGGCATCGACCACGCTGTACGGAGTCTTTAATCTGAATCTCGGCCCTTTAAAGGCCCTGCGACATACGCTGGCAATGAGTTTGAATTATGTATACCGACCGGATCAGTCCAATAATCCGGAATATGTTTTTCGCGGTATCGGAACGGACGGGAATCCGGTGACCTATGACTATTTTAAATCCACCTTATTATCACCGACGCCTTCGGCGGGCAGTCAGAGTTTTACCATGAATTTTAACCATAAATTTGAGTCCAAGACACAGTGGCGGGGGATGGATGAAAAAAAACTGCACTTTTTGACGCTTACGCACGCTTATAATTTTCTGGCCGATTCCCTGCGAAGCAGTAATATCAATGCCGCTTCCACCGTAAGGGACCTGCCCGGAGGTCTGGCTATCAAATTGGATGCCAGTTTTGACCCTTATACATACCGTATTAATGAAGATGGAAAAAGTATCACGCGTATCAACCAGTTTGCCGTCCCTCGGGTCAGTTATCTGCGCATTAGTACCGATTTGAACCTAAAGCCGGGGACTTCGCGCAGACAGCAGGCAGCCGAAAAGGCCGCGGCGGCCGACAGTGTCAAAGTAACAAACACCAATATGCCGGCAAAGGGCGCCGATGAAGGATTTTCACGATGGAGCGCAACGGCCGGAATTTCATTTACGCGCAGCGCCGCCAATCCCCTTGATGTCAAGAACCGCTTGCTGGTCAATACGGAGATCAAAGCTTACCTGACGCCGAAATGGTCCGGTTCTTACCGCATCAACTTTGATGTACTGGAACATAGCATTACCGACCAGCGTATCACGCTGACCCGCGATTTGCACTGCTGGGCACTGCATCTCGACTGGAATCCGGGCTACAGCTTTTTTATCCGCCTTAACGTAAAATCGGATATGCTGAAAGCGCTCAAACTGGAGAAACAAACAGGACGGTATTATTAAAAATGAAGAATAAGGGATATGTGCTTTTTAAATTACCCCGGGAAGCGGCATTGATGGAGGTTCTGAACCTTCTGACCGAACTTGGCACTCTGGAGGCCGCGCTAGAGGAGCGCGGGGATCATATCACGATCATGGATGAATGGCGTAAACGCCGGAAAACGGAAGCTATTCTGCGGCAGGCATTTCCCGGACTTGCGTTCGAGGCGGAATTTATAAAGGAACGCGACTGGAACCGGGAATGGATAGAAGGTTTTCAGCCCGTCCGGATCGGGGAAGAATTCTGGATTACGCCGCCCTGGCACTTGTCGCGCATACCGGAGGGAGACCGCTGCATCATCATCAATCCGGCGAATGCTTTCGGCACCGGTACGCATGAATCTACCCGGCTGATCCTGGAGCTTCTCCCCGACATGCTGAAGTCCGGTGAAACGGTGCTGGATCTTGGATGCGGATCGGGGATTTTATCCATTGCCGCCCTGAAGCTGGGTGCGTCGGAAGTTCTGGCTATCGACAATGATCCGGAGATCCGGAACAATTTTATGGAAAATGCCGCGCTAAACCACGTGGAGAATATTCCGCTGACGATCTGCGATGTACTGCAAATGGATGATTATTCCTGTGACCTTGCTATGATCAATATTCAAAAACATGTTATTTTACCGCTTCTTGGGCGTTTTAACGTTGCAAAAGGCACCCCGAAACGTGTAATTTTAGCCGGACTGCTGAACGAGCACCGTGAAGATGTCCAAAATGCACTTGAACTGCAGGGATATGAGGTGCTTCAAACGCCCGGTTACGGTCAATGGCTGGCAGTAGCGGCAATACGGCGGAGATCGGATGAAACATAAATATTACGGCATTGCGGCATTGCTCTCCCTGCTTCTCACCTGGAGTTGCGGACCTGTTTATCCGGGCCCGGATGAAGAGGACAGCTATCCGGTGCCGGAATTTCTGAGTGTGAAGACGGGCTTTCACAGCGGCCGCGCCGAATTGCACTGTGAGGCTCACGTATTGTATGATCTTCCTGTGCGGACGGTGAATGCCGATCTTGAATTGCAGGGTTTTTTGCAGAATACGCTCAGTATTACCCTGAACGATTCGGCGTACTCGGGAGATGCATTTGCCGGCGACAATATTTTTTCCTGCAACATCCCGCTGACCCGCATCGATTCCATACCCGGGCAGATACGGGTTTTGTACAGCGTTCCGGATGCCGGGTCGCTGGTGCAGGCCTTTCGTGATACGCTGACACTGATCGCCAACCTGCCGCCGCTGATCACCGCGATCGATATGCCGGATACCCTTGTGCGCCCGGAAAGCGGCAGCAAGGAACTGCTGATTGCGGTGCATGTCGATGACCCGAACGGCAAACAGGACGTGACAATGGCTTATTTCCAGGTAAAGAACAATACAAGCGGCCTTTGGGGGGCGGATTTTGATCTTTACGACGATGCAAGCAATGGTGATCTCCGGGCCGGGGACGGTATTTTTTCTCGCGGTCTGCAGATCTCGGCGCAGAACGCTGCCGTAACCAATTATTTCCGGTTCCGGGCAAAAGATTCCGCGGCGAATTTTTCTGTCTGGTATCCCGATTCGGTGGTGGTGAGGTGAACATGCTCAAACGGATAACCGCATTACTGAGTCTTTGCGTCGTTTTTCTCTTTGCACTGCCCCATGCCGTGACTTATCAACTGTCGGACACTCTGGTCTATGAAGGCCTGGGAAGCAATGCCGTGACGGATATCCTTAACGTCAATGACTCCACCTTGCTCTTTGCAACCGGCAACGGACTTTCAATAACCTACGACCGCGCTGAAAGCATCGTGACCTTTTATGCCAACGGCAACAGTATCAGTTATGGAGCGGTAACCGGAATGGCGGTGTTGGGGGAGCATATCTGGATCGCAACGGCTTATGATACGGCTGTGCTGGAAGGCAGCTATTATTACGATTACCCCAAAGGAAACGGCATCAGCTATTCCCCGGACGGCGGGCGCAGCTGGCAACGTTTTCCGCAATCGGTTGATTCTCCCGATGATAATTACGAGATCCTCTATGGGGATAGCATACCCGCACTGCCGATCACTTCTTCGATCAACAATCTGATTTACGATTTGGCTGTTCAGCTTACCGGTACCGGAGATACCGTGCTTTGGTCGACCAACTTTGCGGGCGGATGCCGCCGGAGTTATGACAAGGGTGCAAGCTGGCAGCGCGTGATTTTGCCGCCGGACCGTTACGATGTTCTCAACGAAGATACACCCCGGGACTTTCACCTGAGCCCCACTTCCGGGGCTCTGGGCTATGAAAGCAATCTTAATCATCGCGCATTTTCGGTGCATGCAGCCGGAGATACCATTCTTGTCGGTACGGCGAACGGCATTAATATTTCTTATGACAGCGGTTACAGCTGGGAAAAATTCACGGCGCAAAATTCGGGGATCAGCGGAAATTTTGTGGTCGATCTGACCATGAATACAAACGGACAGATCTATGCGGTCACGCTGCCGACCAAAGAAACCGAACAGCAGGGGATCGCCCTTTCACAGCGGAACACGAACGCAATGCTTTACTGGGAATCCTATCTGAACGGACACCGCATCTATCAGATACGTCCCGGAAGTGACGGCAGCATTTATGCGGGAGGAGAAACCGGGCTCTGGTTTTCGGCGGACGGGTGGAATTGGTTGCGGATGCCGCAGATTCGTGACGAAAATGGTCAGTATCTTTTGACGGAAGTGGTCTACAGTATCCTGGAGGATGAATCCGCCAGCCTTTGGGTCGGAACCGCAGACGGTTTGGTTCGTTCGGATGATGGCGGCTACAGCTGGAAGATCTTCCGGCGGGTCAATACGGGTTTTAGCGAACTGCCCGGACTTTCTGCCTATCCCAACCCCTTTTCACCGTCCCACATGAACCGTATGGGTGGAGAAGGTTATGTGCGCATCCATTGCGAGCTGTCCGCTTCTGCGCGCATAAGCATTGCGATCTACGACTTTGCCATGCAGCGGGTGAAAGCATTGGTGGAAGATGTGCCGGCGGAGAGCGGCGTGACGGAATTCGTCTGGAACGGGAGAAACGGACTGAACAATCTGGTGGCGAACGGCGTATATTTCATACGCATGACGACAGACAGCGGCGGCACTTTTCAAACGCAGTGGACAAAACTGATCGTACTGGATTAAAGAATGAAGAAACTTTTATCAATAGGAATACTTTTTATTGCGCTCTGCACAACGCTTCACGCAAGGGATGAAGCCGGCGGAATGGCGGGTGCCTATCTGCGCATGCCTTACGACGCCCGGTCTGCGGCTCTGGGAAATTCCGGCGCTATGATCGTCAATGACGTGAACATGCCGAACAACAATCCCGCACTGGTTCCTTTCTTTGAGCGGAAGCAGTTCTCCAGTTCCTTCCAGTTCCTTTCCCTGGACCGTTCCTTTCAGAGCCTGGCCTTTGGCAGCAATCTGCCGCCCCGGGCGGGAATGAGCGTTTCCTGGATCCATGCCGGCGTAGATAATATCAGCGGCCGGAATTATTCCAATGACGTAACCTATGACTACAACTGGTCCCAGGATGCGCTTGCCATCACCTTTGGATTGCAACTCACCGACTGGCTGAGCGTGGGCGTTTCCGGAAAGATCCTATCCGACCGTCTTGTTAATTCCAGCTCTTCGGGATTTTCCGCCGATCTTGGCCTGCTGCTGATCCCGCTGAAGGATCTGTATATCGGGGTAGTGCTGAAAGACCTTAGCGGTAAAGTGACCTGGGATATTTCTGCAGAACCCTTTGTGGAATATCAGTCTCGGCGCAACGACAAATATCCGAACCTGTTGCAGATCGGCGCCTCCTATCTTTTATCCGAACGTTACCTCTTTACCGCGGCTTACCGCTTTTCCACGGAGATCGAACCCAGCTGGCATGCCGGCACGGAAGTCCGGCTTGCAAAAGCTTTTTATCTGCGTGCCGGCGCCGATAACGGGATTCCCGTTTTTGGTTTCGGCACCGCTTTTACGATCTGGAACAACATGTCAACCCGCTTGGACTACGCATTCAAAAGTGCATCGGTACGGGAAGGCGGCAGCCATCTCTTTACCTGGTTGTTCTTTTTTTAGGAGTTCCTAATGATCAAAAAAATCGTGTTTACCTTTTTTATCGCAACTTTACTCCTGGCCGGTGAAGGACTGCCGGTGCTAACGTTTCCGCGCCTTGCACAACTGGGCTATTTTCCTTCATCACCGCTGCCGAATGAAAACAGTGTGCATTTTTCCTATGCGGCCTGGTATCTGGATACCGATTATTCGAGTATCAATGCCTATTATGACAAGTATCATTTCGGATTTCAGGGATTGATCTCCGGCAATATCGAAATCCGCGGGGATGTGCCGCAAACGGATCCCATAGGAACTACCGCCTATTACAATTCGCTGCTGTTTGCGGGGCGCAGCTGGACCCTGAACCGGTCATGGTCGTTCAACACCACCCTTAAGCTGGTTTCGGAGCGCCTTTATTACGCTTCTTCCTGGGGCGTCGCCGCAGATCTGCAAGCCTGCTACGCATTTGAATCACCTGTCCGTATTCTGGCCGGACTGGAAAATATCGGTCTGATGTCGCCGCTGCTGAATCAGAGCACCCAATTGCCTGCACGCTACTATCTTGGCGCAGATCTGCACCTTAATTCCTTTGTGGTTTCACTGATGGCCGGAACCGGCAACGATCTGAATTTATTCTATCGCCTAGGCGCCGCCTATACGCATTCTCTGTTCGATATCAGATACAGTTACGATCATCTTCAAGGTATCCATCATATCGGCGCAGATCTGAAATGGAATAAAATTCGTATCGGATACGGACAATATTTTCATCAGCGCGGGCTGGGATACCCGCTGATGTTTTCCATTGGATTGTGTTTTTAATGAGATTTTTTATTCAACATCAAAAAAGCAAAGCCCCGCAAGGTTTTTTCGCGCTGATCCTGCTGGGAATGCTGATAACGGGCTGTGAATTCCTGATGCGGGATTCAGAGGCGCCGCGTCGTCCCTCGGAAGATCATTTTATTCCGCCAACCAGCCCCGGCATTGTATTTACTAACCTGGAAAACGCCTTCAGCTACCGGGATCACGAAACCTACGGGCGCTGTTTTTCCGATTCGACCCTTTCGGGCTATCCTTACCGTTTTCAGCCCGCAGTTGTCAAAGCGGTGGTCTTTCCTGCGTTTTGGGACATGAACAGCGAAAAGCGCTATTTTCAGGAATTGCTGGCGGCCTGCCCCCGCGACTCACTGCTTTTGCTGAACATCAGCAATGATGATTTCCCCGAGAGTGGCGACGGCGATTCCATTGTTTATCAGATCAATTATCAAATCCTGGCGCAGCACAACCGCCAGGGTGTCGACAACGAATTTCAGGGGCGCAGCTACATTAAACTGGTCCGTGATAACCGGAATTACTGGGTGATCTATTTCTGGCAGGATATCCCGGTCTCAAGCGATGCCAGCTGGTCCGATCTGAAAGCGTACTTTTAATTTTTACGAGTGGTTTAAAAAGATAGGGAAGAGGTGTTGAAATGAAAAAAATTATTGGAATGATCCTGATAGTGTTGCTGTTCATTGCCTGCGGAAAAACGGACATCAACGAAGCAGACCGCATTATTCAGGAGGCCATAAAAAAAGGAAAATTTCCCGGCGCCGTATTGCTGGTAGGCACTTCCGATAAAATTTTGTACGAAAAGGCATACGGCCGCTATACCTATGCCGAAGATTCGCGCAAAGTGACCAAGGAATCGCTTTTTGATCTCGCTTCTCTGAGCAAGGTATTTGCAACTTCCATGTGTGCTATGAAAGCGATCGATTCCGGTTTGGTAGATCCGGAAGCCTATGTGGCGGACTATTTACCGGAATTCCGCAATAACGGCAAAGAAATGATCAAGGTTAAACATTTGCTGATGCATAACAGCGGAATGCCCTCTTACACACATGCCGCTCCCAGCCGTGAAGAAACGCTCCGGCGCATTATGAACATTGAGATGAACAAGGAAATTGGCGAACATACCTACAGCTGTTTGAATTTTATCACCCTGATGCGGGTGATCGAGGAGGCCGGCGGAAAAATGATGTGGGAATTCTATAAAGAAAATTTTACGAATCCCATGCAGCTGAAACACACCTTTTTTGTTCCCGATGAATCCTTATGGGAGGCGTGTCTTCCCACTATCGGCGACAGCAGCGGAACATTAATAAAGCTGCAAGGCAAGGTACATGATCCGCTTGCTTACGCTCTGGAAGGTTATTCGGGGAATGCCGGACTTTTTTCAATCGCAGCGGATCTTGCAGCATTCTGTCAGCTGATGCTGAACGACGGCGTATACAAAGGCCGGCGTTATGTCCGCCCGGAAACGATGGAGCCCTTTAAAACCGTACAGGACGGGTCCCGCAGCTATGGCTGGGGGGTGAACAACACCCGCAGCTCCGCCGGCACAAAAATGTCGCAAACGGCCATCGGGCATACGGGATATACCGGAACCAGCGCATGGATCGATCCGGAACGGGATGTATTTGTCATTTTATTGACCAATCGGGTTTATCCGCTTGACACCGAAGGCATTTTTGATGTGCGCCGTGATGTTGCTGATGCTGTGATGAGCGCATTGTTTGACCTGTAATTATTCGCTTTCATACCGGGAACAAATTGTTGGGAAAACATAAAGTTGTTATTTATCATACAGAATTTATTTAAGGAGTGATCTCAAATGGAGAAAACTGAAGTGCTCAAATCCGTCTTACCGCTTATTCTGCTTTTATCTGCAGGTTTATTAACGGCAAAAGCGCCCTTTCAGCCGGTCGTCGATTATGTGGATCTGGAAAAATTCAGCGGTGACTGGTATGTGATCGCCCTGCTTCCATCCATCATTGAAAAGGATGCCGTCAATGGCGTGGAAACCTACACCTTTGACGGCGATAAAGTGACGGTTAAATATGTATTTCGCCAAAAAAGTCCCGACGGGAAACTGAAGATCACGGGACAACGCGGCAAGATCGTCGACACCGAAAACAATGCGGTCTGGTGGGTGCAGCCTTTGTGGCCGCTGCGCCTGCCCTATCTGATCATCGATCTGGCAGAAGACTATCGCTATACGGCTATCGGAACGAATAATTATAAGTACCTCTGGATCATGGCGCGTGATCCCTACCTGTCTGATGAAGACCTGCAGGACATCTTTGAACGCCTGGAAGCGCGGGGATATCCCGTTAACGAAATTAAAATAATGCAACAAGAATGGTGATTGAGTAAACTTGACTCAAATTCTTCTGTTATTCCCGCATCGTTACCACGGCAAAGGTATCCGGTCCGGCATGCAGGCCAATGATGGGAGAAATGGATTTCCGGAAAAGCGGCTCTTTTCCCGTTAAGGCCCGCAGTTCCTTTTCAAAGATATCTACTTCGGGATGATGGACACCAAAGACAATTGCATAGTATTTTAACGGACTCTTATTCATCTCCGCCCGCACCAGTTCCAGGATCTTTTTTCTTGCGCTGCCGTCTGAAAAACCTTTTGCCGGTATGCTGGAATTGCCCTTCTCGTCCAGCGAAACTACAGGCTTGAGATTCGTGATCTTTGCCAGCAATCCTTTGAGCGGACTGACCCTTCCGCCCCGGACCATGTATTTCAGGTTCGGCACCTTGACCAGAATCTTCGATTTCGATCGCCGTTCTTCAATATTTCGGACCACTTCATCATGGCTTTTCCCCTCGGCAATATCTTTTGCGGCACTGAGGACCAGGAGTCCCTGTGCGCCGGAATTCTGACAGGAGTCAATAACGCTGATCCGGACATTTTCCGTTTTTTCCGCTTCGCTCTTGCTCAACTGGAAGGTGTTTGACAGTTTCGAAGAAACATGGATCGCAATGATCGAGTCGTAGTAACTCGAGAGATAAGTGTAAAGCAGGCGGAAACTTTTGGGTGAAGGCTGTGAAGAGCGCGGAAAATCTTTCAGCTTGTCAATACGTTGAAATATCTGGTCACTGTGAATGGTAATGCCGTCCAGATACTGATTGCCGTCAAAATTGATATTCATCGGGATAACATGGATCTGGTATTGATCAAAAATATCCTGCGGCAGGTCGCAGACGGAATCGGTTACCAGAGCAATGGGATATTTTTTCTGCTGGGTGACCTGGTATTCGCGCAGCATATCATCGACCTTTTGCTCCGCGATCTTGCTGTTGGTGCTTAGCAGGCGAAAGACTTCCGCCGGTTTATTCGTGTGGATATGTACCCGGATCTTCTCACCGCTACCGGCAACGATCAGGCTGTCGCCGAGTGTCCCAAGCATATCGCGGATAGCCGCATTGTCTTTGTGATTTTCGTCAAGATAGGCTTCCGTACAATAGCGGTATCGGGGTAATTCCGCATTGTGCATATGTTCCGGAATCTCAATCTCAACGGCTTTGTCAGCTTCAATAACATCTTTTCTTCCCGAGGTAAAATAGTGGGTGAATCCTTTCAGAAAAAGGAATAAACCTTCCGCACCGGCATCGACCACATTTGCTTTTTTAAGCACCTCTAACTGATTCGTTGTGTTTTCCAGTGACTTCTTAGCTACTTTAAGGGTTTCAGGCAGGATACGTGTAAAATCCCGGAGCTTTATATGTGTCTCAACAGCCTGTGTCCAGTCCTTTAATACCGAAAGAATGGTGCCTTCGACCGGATTGCTGATCGCGTTGTAGGCACGTTTCACTGCGTTTTTCAAACTCGCACTGAAATCATGTATCCCGATCTTTTCAAGCTGATGCAGGGGCTCGCTCAAACCGCCGATGAATTCGGCAAAGATAATTCCAGAATTTCCACGGGCTCCCGAAAGCGCGGCATCCGCCATTGCATGAAGGGTTTCCCCCGCCGTTGATTCGATCCGGCTATTGGCGACCGCGTGCATGGTTAAAGCAAGATTGGTCCCCGTGTCGCCGTCCGCAACGGGAAAAACATTGATCTTGTCCAATAGGTTTTTATTTCGGAGGATCTCGTTTTTGCCGGAAAGAAAAGCATTATATAAACATTTTGCGTCGATTTCGTAACATTCCATTATTTACCTTCTCCGGTACTTGTATCAATGAGCGTATAATACAAAAATTAATAAGTTAAAAAAATATTTTTTTATTTTAATCTTCTGCGTATTTTGCGTAAAAAGATTTTATGACGATTTGCATTTTTGATATTGACAATACACTGTACCGTTCATCCACCGTACGGAGTTTTCTTCCTTACGCTTTACGGGAAGGAGCGTTTCCGCTGAAGTTCTTCCTTGCACTGCCGTTTTATTTGCTTCGTTTTTTCTTCAGGGGCGTTACGCCTGCTTTGCTGGGAAAACAATTTCCCCTGATGCAGGGGATCTCCGAACAGCAAATGAAAGCCGCCGCAAAGATCACGTATCAAAAAAAAATCCGGCCCGGACTTGATACGGTTTTGCTGAAGGAAATTGAAATGCAACGGAAGGCAGGCAACAAGATATTGCTGGCGAGTTCCTCCTTTTATCCGGTGATCGAACCACTGCTCAAAGAACTTGCGCCGGACGCCGTCATCGCGACGGACATTGATTTTGAAAACGGTAGAAGCAGCGGAATCATCCGGGCACTTCCGCCTTTCCGCGAGGGGAAAAAACTGCGGGTTCTTCAGTACCTCGAAAGCGTGGGTACTTCCCCGGATTCCTGTACCTTTTTTACCGATCATCACGACGATCTGCCGCTTCTGAACATCATTGGCCGTCCCATTGCGACCAATCCGACCCGGCGCCTGCGGCGTATCGCCCGGGAACGGGGCTGGGAAATTCTGGATACCCGAAAACACAGGCATAAGGAGAATTGCCATGATTGATCTTCTGATCATAATTTTATTCAGTTATCTTGTCGGTTCATTTCCTACCGGAGTGCTCGCAGGCCGGCTGTTTCGCAAGACGGATATCCGGGATCACGGGAGCGGGAATACCGGTGCGACCAATGCTTTTCGTGTCCTGGGTAGCCGCCTGGGTTTTTTGGTTGCCCTTATCGATATACTGAAAGGCGTATTTGTTGCTCTCTTCGTTGTCAAAATCCGAATCTTTTCGGAGCCGCTGCTGCCCGATAGCGGACTTTTTATCATCGGTACGCTGGCAGTGGTTTTGGGGCATATCAAACCGCTGTTTGCCCGCTTCAAAGGAGGAAAAGGGTTCGGGACCGCTGCAGGAGCCATCTCTGCGGCCTATCCGCCGCTGGCACCGCTGTGTCTGCTGGTTTTTCTGCTGGCGCTGGTTTTCTCGGGCAATGTCGCTTTTTCCGCTGTGCTCACCGCCTTCTTTCTCCCTGTTTTTTATTTCTTAATGAGCCATTTTGCCTGCCTGCTTTATGATCCGCTCATTCTGTGCTTTTTTATCGCGGCATTTATACTGACATTTGTGCTGATCCGAAAAAAATTCTTCCAATACCTGCGTGGAGAAGCGGACCTTTTCACCGGGATCATGATATTCAGAAAACGAAAGGAAAACAATGAAACAAAGTAAACGGATCCGGAATACCGGGATGCTTTTTCTGATCTTACTGAGCTCCCTAATGGCACAAGACCTGTTCGAGGCAGACATTTATTTGTTAGGCAGCAACAAGGAAGTAAAATTATTTACCCATAAAAACAGCGAGGAAAAAGTTAACGGCGAGTGGATATGGACCCAATATTATTATCAGCCGAACGGCTCGCTCTTTGCAACGGATCAACTTATTCTCGATCAGAACGGGGACTGGCATACCCATAAGACCGCTTTCCCGCCGCTAAACGAATATTCCGTCATGGAACGGAAAGGGGAGGATCTCGCTTTCCGGTTTTCACGTGACGGAAAAAGCAAAACCAAAGACCGGAAGATCGAGATGCCGGTTGTGTTCGGTCCGACGCAGCAGCGCTTTCTTTATGAAAACATCGATCGCATCGCCAAAGGGGAAGAGGTCAGCATTTACACACCCGCTCCCGAATTTTTACGCCTGATCGAATTCAAGGTCAAACGTATTGACGGCTCTGAATACGAAAAACCCGGGCATATGGTTGTGGAAATGGGGACCCAGAATCCCATAATCAGTTGGTTTCTGGGAAAGTCCTATTATGTGGTCGATCTGCAGAGCCGGCTTATTATGGAAATTCACGGTGCTTCCATCCTGAAACGCGAAGTGAAAGGAAAGTGGGAACTTGTCAGCGTGGATATGTATTTCCGGTATCCACAAAAATCTTCGAATTGAATGATCCGGGCATAACAAAATTTTTTATCGGGAAAAGTGGGTTTAAATTCAGGGTTTATGAGGAATTGTGCTTTTTACGGAGATGCTTGTCCAAATAATATTTTCGCAGACGTATTGAGTGCGGTGTAATTTCCACCACCTCGTCTTCGGCAATGAATTCAATTGCCTGATCCAGGGTTAAAATGCGCGGTGCATGCAAATTAACGGTGGATTCTGCCGTTGATGCCCGCATATTGGTCAGTTTCTTTTCCCTGACAATATTGACAGGCAGATCTCCCGGTACATTGCGTTCGCCGACGATCATTCCTTCATAGACCTTTTCTCCGACGGAAACGATCAGTTCACCCCGGTCTTCCATGGCCAGGCTTGCATATGCGGTAACATTGCCGGGACGGTCGGCAACAATTGCTCCCGTCTGGCGCTGGGGGATGGGCCCGAACCAGGGTTCGTATGCGTAGAAAATGCTGTTCAGCACGCCGCGTCCCTTGGTGTCGGTTAAAAATTGACTGCGATACCCGATCATTCCGCGCGAAGGAATGCGGAATTCCAGATGTACGTACCCGAATCCGTTATTGTTCATCTGCTGAATGCGGCCCTTGCGCCGGGAAAGTTTTTCGGTTACGATACCCACGAATTCTTCGGGTACTTCAAGGAATACCTGTTCGACGGGTTCCTGCAGAACACCGCCGACCTCACGGGTGATCACCTGCGGCTTTGATATCATCATTTCGTAATCTTCGCGACGCATGGTCTCGATCAGTATGGCCATCTGCAATTCACCGCGTCCGCAGACTTCAAAAGCGTCGGGGCGTCCGGTTTCCCTGACCTGGATTGAAACATTGCTCAGTGTTTCCCGCATAAGCCGTTCACGGAGCTTCCGCGAGGTAAGATATTTGCCTTCGGTACCGGCAAAGGGGCTGTTATTGACATAAAAGAGCATGGATATGGTCGGTTCATCCACATGGATGCGCGGCAGCGGCTGCGGATTTTCATTAAGGCAGAGCGAATCTCCGATACGGACATCCTCCAGGCCGGCCAGGGCAATGATATCGCCGGCTTCCACTTTCTCAACGACAATGCGTTTCAGTCCCTGAAAGGTATAAATCGCGGATAGCTTGACATTATTGACAATGCTTTTTTCCTTACAGTGCGCGTAAAGGGTATTGGAACGGATACATCCGTTTATCAGCCGACCGATCGCGATCTGCCCCACGTAACTGTCGTAGCTGATATTCGTTACAAGAAAAGATGCCGGGGCGCGGTCGTTGGCCTGAGGACCGGGAATGGTGCTGAGTATTGTTTCAAAAAGCGGCGTCAGGTCCGTGGAACCGTCATTGAGTTTACGGTGCGCGATCCCCGCTTTTGCATTGGTATAAATAACCGGAAAATTCAGCTGCTCGTCGTTCGCGCCGAGATCGATAAAAAGGTCGTACACTGCGGAAAGCACAATTTCAATACGGCGATCCTTGCGGTCGATCTTATTCAGGACAAGGATCAGGGGGAGCGAGCGTTCAAGGGATTTTTTCAGAACAAAACGGGTTTGGGGCAGGGGCCCTTCCGAGGCATCCACCAGCAGCAGCACTCCGTCGATCATATTCAGACTGCGTTCAACTTCACCGCCAAAATCTGCGTGACCGGGCGTGTCGACGATGTTGATCTTTGTTTTATGATATTGAATGGCGGTGTTCTTTGCCGTAATGGTAATACCGCGTTCCCGTTCCAGGTCCAGCGAATCCATGATACGGTTTTCGACTTCCTGATTGATCCGGAAGGTCCCGCTCTGCTGCAGCATGCCGTCAATCAAGGTGGTCTTGCCGTGATCAACGTGTGCGATGATCGCAATATTCCGGATACTTGCTTTGCGCATAATTTTCCCTGTCTTTTAGACGCCGAATATAGGGGCAATTTTACCAAAGTGTTAATAAAAAAACGGGAATTTTTAAGGCCCTGCGCTTAAGAGGACACTGCGGGCCATTGGGAATGAATAATTCGTTTGAGCGGGTGAAGGGAATCGAACCCTCGTATTTAGCTTGGGAAGCTAATGTTCTGCCATTGAACTACACCCGCCTGAAATCAATGATAACGTTTTCGGACAAAGCTGCGGATTTTTTCGTAAGCGCGGGCAAGAAGCTCTTCGTTCGGAAGGAATACGATGCGCAGATGCTTGGTTCCGGGCTTTTGTCCAAAACCGCTGCCGTGTACGGTAACGACACCGGTCTCGCGGATGAGGTTCTTGACGAAGTCTTCATCCTTGTCAGGAATGAAGAGGGAAGGATAGGCGTAAAATGCGCCGCGGGGCGGGACGCAGTGAAATTCTTCCATGTCATTCAGCATTGAAACGGTGATGTCACGGCGTTTTTTCAGGGACTCGATCATAAGCGGAATATGGTCCTGAGGCCCTTCCAAAGCGGCTTTAATGGCATACTGTACGGGATGGTTGGCGCTGAGGCGTGCACGGACCATCTTGTTGACGCCTTCGATGTAATCCTTTAGCAATTCTGCAGGACCGCTGAAAATTGCCCAGCCGATGCGGAAACCGGGAACGACATAGGATTTTGAAAGACCGTTAAAAGTCACAAGAGGCACATCATCGCAGAGAGAAGCCATAGAAGTGTAATCAAGTTCGTCTAAAACCAGTTTGTCATAGATCTCGTCACTGAAAAGGAGCAGATTATGGCGGCGTGCCAAATCAATGATCTGCAGCAGCGTTTCTTTGGGATAGACCGCTCCGGTGGGGTTGTTGGGATTGATGATCACAATGGCCCGGGTTTTTTCGTTTATCCGGCTTTCAATGTCCGCAACATCCAGGTTCCAGTTATCCTCTTCGTTCAGATAATAGGGATTGACCTCCGCGTTGAGTTTTGCCAGCACGGAGGAATACAAAGGATAGCCCGGCTGCGGGAGAAGAACATTCTGACCGGGTTCCAGCAGTCCTGTCAGGCAAAGTTCAATGGCCTCGCTGGCGCCCTGGGTGATCAGAATGTCGCGGATATTCCGGATCTTGCTGCGTTCCGCCTGGCGGCGCACGGCTGCCCGGGCTTCTTCAATACCCGGAGAAGGGGAGTACCCGTTTTTGTTTTCAAGCATGGCCTTGTAAACGGCTTCGATCATGTGCCGCGGCGGTTGAAAATCAAAAATGTTCGGGTCGCCGATATTCAGAAAGAACATCTCCTTTCCGCTTGCCTTAACTTCATTGGCAAGTCCGACGACCTCTCGAATTGCGTAACGGATATTTTGCACACGTGATGCAGGAACAACAGCTTGCATAAAAACCCTTTCAAATCAAAGCGAAATTTAAGGAAACAAATAATGCCTTGTCAAGTAAATAGGAGAATCAAAACCGGGTAAGATGAAAAAGAACAGGAACTTTCATAAAACGGCGGATCAAAACAAAACCCTGCCTCCCGGCAGGGTTCTGGAGCGAGAGACGAGGCTCGAACTCGCGACAACCACGTTGGCAACGTGGGGCTCTACCACTGAGCTACTCTCGCCTGCGAAAAAGCTGAAAATTATAACGCAAAAAAAAATGATATGCAATAAAAAATTTGTGAATCAGGCTGATTATGTGCAAATTCGGGTTAAATAATGAAAGGATAACCATGAAGAAGGTTCCGGCAATACTTGTGATGTTCAGCGCGCTCTTGTTCTTGTTCGCAGAGCCGGTCGTGGAGATCACTCTGCAGCCACGTCAGCTGGATATACTGGTATCCGCCAGCCGGGATCTGCTTTTGGAACTGCGCATCGCGGAAGGCTGGCATATAAACAGCGCAAGCCCATTGGATGCATATTCCATACCGTCATCCTTGCGCCTTGAGGCACCGGAAGATGCCAATCTGTCGATCGGTACCATCCGTTATCCAAAAGGACAGATCGTATCTACGGGCTGGGGCGGCGATCTCTCACTGTACGAGGGCTCTCCGGAAATTGCCTTCACGGTAAATGCCGGAAGCACAGCCCTGCCCGGGGATTATGATTTCCGAGTTCTTTTTACCTATCAGGCATGCAATGACGTAACCTGCATGAGCCCGGAAACGATCTCGGTCAGCGGAAAGGCCGTTATTCGCGAAGCATCGCCGGTATCGGGCACGCCTGGCACCGAGCAAATCACCGCAAGCGAAAGCGGGACTGTTCAAAGTCCGGAGAGTCTGCTTTCCGAAGCCGGAAAATCAAAGGAAGAAAGCACTGCATCGGGACCTTTCGGCAATAAAAGCATGTTCCTGGTTCTTCTTCTTGTTTTTGTAATGGGCCTGGCGCTGAACCTGACGCCTTGCGTTTACCCGCTGATCCCCATTACCATGAGTTATTTTATTGCACAGAAGGATCGCCGTTCGCCGGTGCTTCTGGCTTTTGTCTACGTTCTCGGTTTGGCCATTACCTATTCCCTGATTGGTACGCTGGCGGCTTTCAGCGGCAGTATGATGGGCTCCCTGCTGGCGCATCCGGCCACACTGATATTTTTTGCCTTGCTGATGCTGGCTTTGTCGCTTAGCATGTTTGGACTATACGAGTTCCGCATGCCCGCAAAGCTTACGCAAGCCGGAGGCGGCAGCCGTAGCGGCGTGCCGGGAGCTTTAATCATGGGATTGACGATGGGGATTGTCGCAGCTCCTTGTGTCGGGCCTTTTGTGGTCAGCCTTCTGAGTTTTGTTGCACAAAAGGGCAGCGTCATCACCGGTTTCTTTACCTTTTTTGTTCTTGCTCTGGGGCTGGGAGTTCCCTATCTGCTGCTTGGTATTTTTTCCGGTAAGATTGCGGCGCTTCCGCGTTCCGGGGAGTGGCTGAATGGCGTCCGCGTCTTTTTTGGACTGGCACTGATCGGAATGGCGATCTATTTCATTCTTCCTCTGCTGCCGGAAACGCTTGCATCCCTGATACTGCCCTTGTATATGATCGCCGCAGCCGTGTATTACGCAGTAATCGACCGCTCGGGTCAGGACAGGCTCGGTTTTCTGCGCATTAAAACGCTTATCGCCATGATTGTCCTTGCACTGGGAATACTGATGATCAGGCCCGACGCCGAAACAGGTCAAACGCTATCCTGGGAAAGCTATTCACCGGAACGACTGGAAGCGATTTTGGGGGAAGGGAAGCCGGTAATCATCGATTTTTATGCGGATTGGTGCAACCCCTGTAAAGAACTCGAACATCTTACTTTTGCCGATCCGGATGTGACAGCGATACTCCGGGATTTTGCACGTTTCAAGGTGGATCTTACGGTAGGAAATCCCGAAACGGAAAAGATCCGGGAAAAATTCGGTGTTGTCGGAGTCCCGACCATTTTATTCTATGGAGAGAACGGGGAGGAAAAGCAGGATCTGCGACTTACGGGTTATGAAAAAGCTTTCGATTTTGTATTACGGCTCCGGCGGGTATTGGATCCCTGAGCCAATATGCCGCCTTGGCAGACAGATCGGAAAAAACGAGGAACCTCCTAATTATTTCATAACAAGGTCGACAGGCTTCTTGTTTTTCTTGTTTTGAAGTGTTCATGTGAAGCGATAAGTATAAAATCCCCGCATTTGGAAGCGGACAGCAAAATTCCTCATTGTATATTCTAAATTTTATAGCTACATTAAATTCTATGGCAAAAATTCAGCACAGCAAACAAAAAGTATTCTGGCTGCTTCGGCAACTGAGTGCCGTGACGCTCTTTGCTTTTGCTGCGGTACACATAGGAGTTGTTCTGTATAAACTGGACCGCCCCCTTTTATATGAAGATATCCGCTCCCTGCTTTCCCATTGGGGATGGATGCTGTTTTACGCCTTTTTGATCTTTTTGGTCATCAGCCACGCCTATATGGAATTGTGGCGTGTACTGACAGACCGGAATCCGTCGCCAAGGTACAAACGCATCCTGCGCATCGTGTTGCTGTCACTGGGCGGATTTTTACTTGTACTCAGCGAATGGAACCTGATTCTTCTGGGACGTTAATGAAAGAAAAATACGCGATCAGACATTACCGGATGCATTTTCGTTTGGGCATGTTCGCCTTCCGGATGCACCGTATTACCGGATTGATGCTGCTGGTTTTCGGCATATTATATTTGCTTTCACTCAGTGCCATTCAATTCGGACCTCTCGCTTTTGACCGTATGATGATATTTTACGAACTGCCCCTGGTGCGCGGGATCGTATCCGTTTTTATTCTGGCGCTGGGGTGGTACATACTGAGCGGAATCCGGCTTTTTGTGATCAGTCTTTTCTATGCCGACCGTATTCAGGAAGTGCTGACGGTCATTCAGATGATCTTGTTTGCCGTCGCTACGGCATTGTATTTTATTTACGGGTTTAGCGGATAGATCCATGAAAGAATTCGATATCATCATCGTGGGCGCCGGTGCCGCAGGTCTGCGTGCAGCCATCGCGGCTGTCCGTAAAAATCTGCGTGTGGCCGTTATCAGCAAGGTGCATCCGCTTCGCTCGCAGAGCGTTCTTGCATCCGGAGGGATAAATGCAGTCCAGGATATCCGCAACGAAGAAAACGGGAAAAACGCGCAGGATAGGGATTCCATGCAGGCGTATTTGCAGGATATCCTGAATTGCGGATGCGGATTTTCGGATATTGCCGCCGCAGAGACCCTGGTCCGCCGGACACCTTCGGTGATCAAAGATCTCGAACGCTGGGGTTGCTTGTTGAATATGGAATCCGACGGCCGCTTTGCCCTGCGTCGAATGGGAGTATCTTCTTTTCCCAGGACACATTTTGCCGAGGATAAAACGGGGCTGGCATTAATGCATACCTTGTATGAACAATGCGTTCGCCTGCGGCAGAACAAACCCGACCTTTTACGGTTTTTTGATGAATGGCTGGTGCTGAAACTGCTGGTTCTGAACGCAACGGCATACGGGGTGATCGCCCTGGATATTATCAACGGAAAAATTGAACTTCTGGCCGCAAAGTCCGTAATTTGGGCAAGCGGCGGATCCGGCCGTATCTACGGACGCAGCTCCAACGCAATGATCAGCAGCGGATGGGGACTTGCCGTCCCTTATTATGCAGGAGTTCCGTTAAAAGATATGGAATTTGTGCAATTTCATCCCACACAACTGTTGGGTTCGCACGTTCTGATCAGTGAAGCGGCACGCAGCGAAGGGGGAGTACTCCTGAATCGCAAGGGCGAACGTTTTCTTGCTTTGTATGACGACACCAAAGATGCTATGGAACTTTCGCAGCACGACGGTATCAGCCGGAATATCCGGCGGGAGATCCTGGCAGGAAGGGCTGTGGACAGCAGCTGTGTCCATCTGGATCTTCGTGAGATCGGCGCAAAAAAGATACGGGACCGGCTGCCCGGTATTCGTGAATTGTGCAAGACCTATGCCGGACTGGATCCGCTGCGTTATCCTATTCCGGTCACACCCGGCCAGCATTATATGATCGGAGGAATTGATACCAACGAAAAAGCGGAAACGGCTATCCGAGGATTTTATGCCGCCGGGGAATGCGCCAACGCCGGAATTCACGGCGCCAGCCGTATGGGCGGCAACGCTTTGCCGGAGGCGCTTGTCTTTGGAGAGATCGCAGCCGAAAACGCCGCCGGATATATCCAGGCAAGACGCATAAAATCGCCCGGGAATGAATTTTATAAAAATGCGTTTGAAGAAGAAAAAAAACGGATTGGAAAGTTATTTAAAACGGGGGGACAGGCATCGGTTTCGGATATCCGGAACAAACTGCAACGCAACATGGATGAAAAAGCGGGAATTTACCGCGACGGTATGGGCCTGGTCGAAGCGGCAAAAACCATTCGGGAACTGCAGAATGTCTATCACAGCGATTTAAAGGTCAGCAGCGAAGAACACCGGCTTAATTACGGGCTTATCGACGCCATCGAACTGCAGGGAAGTCTGGATATAGCCGAAGTCATTGTTCAGGCAGCCCTGAAACGCAACGAAAGTGTCGGCGTGCATTTCCGGAACGATTTTCCCAATTTCGGCGGGCATCCCCGGCACTCCATACTGTCCCTCTCAAAAGGAAAGATCCGCATACGCTATATTGCTGTCGGCAAAAAGGCGGTTTCCGGTATCAAAGGACTATGGTCGCGATTATGAAAAACACTGTAAATATTTCGGTTTTTAAATTTGACCCTCTGAAGGATACGGAAGCCAAATTCAAATCTTATTCGATGCCCTCGCACGGATTAAGGACAGTGATGGATGCCCTGACCTATATCCGCGATCATATTGACGGGACCCTGGCCTTCCGTTCCTCCTGCGGTCAGGGTCGCTGCGGTTCCTGCGCCGTACATTTTAACGGTCGTTACGGCCTGGCCTGTGAAATGCTTCTGTCGTCCGAAAAGAATACCGTACGCCCACTGGCACATTTGCCGGTTATCAAAGATCTGGTTGTGGACATGGAAGCCTTTTGGGAAAAATACGAAGCCGTCAAGCCCTATCTGGTCCGGAGTTCCAATGATGCGGTTCTGAGTATTGAAAAACGCCTGAAAATGAATAAGCTGGTGGACTGCATTCTTTGCGGAGCCTGTTTTTCGGCCTGCCAGATGACCGGAAAAAATCCCGATTTCCACGGCCCGGCCGCCTATGTGGTCCTGAACCGTTTTCTGCTTGACAACCGCGATTCGCTGCGGGAACAACGGCTGGCGCTGGTCAAAGGCGAGAACGGTGTTTTTCGCTGTCATCAGATGTTCAATTGCAACGAAGCCTGTCCGAAACAGATCTATCCGTCAGAAAATATACTGGAAATCATTAAGATTATTGATTAAATTTCCGGTGTAAAAAACATATAAAACGGAGTGTGTTGTTTGGAAAAGAGTTTCAGTCGTCAAATAGCGGAATTTGCCGTCGCCCTAAGATATGAAGATTTGCCTGAAAATGTGGTTCATGAAGTCAAGCGCTTTTTGTATGATTCTTTCGGCTGCGCCCTGGGGAGCATGCATACCCGTGATGTGAACGCCATTCATGATATCTACAAAGAAATGGGGGGCAGGGAAGAAGCTACGGTCATTGGCTTCGGCAGCAAATTGCCCGCGGTGAACGCTGCATTTGTCAACGCTCTGATGATACGCTCGCTTGATTTTAACGATATTTACTGGAAACAGGACCCCTCCCATCCTTCGGACATCATTCCGGCGGCACTGGCAATAGGGGAGCGTGTGGACGCTTCTATGAAAGCGCTTATTACCGCAATTGTCCTGGCTTATGAATTTGAACAGCGCATGTGTGAATTTGCAAAGCCGGGCGTACGCGAGCGCAAATGGCATCACGCAACGCTGACGCAATTCGTGTCTCCCGTCGTTGCGGGAAAGGTGCTGGGACTCAGTGTCGACCAAATGGTCAATGCCATCGGGATCAGCGCCTGTCACAACCACACCATCGGTTGTCCGACGGCCGGCAAACTGACCATGATGAAAAATACCGTGGATCCCATGGCCACACAGTCCGGTGTGCTGGCGGCATTGATGGCGGAAAAGGGCTACACGGGCACCGAGGCGATCTTTGAAGGAAAAGAAGGACTGATGGATGTTTTCGGACCCGACTGGGATACGGACGCCCTGCTGGGCAATCTGGGGTCATCCTTTAAGATCCTGGAATGTTCGATGAAAGCATTCCCAACGGAAGCCCTGACACACACCCACATCTCCGCCGCCATCAAGATTGTCAGCGAAAACGATATCGATTACCGCGATATCGAGTCCGTAACCGTAACAACGATCGCCCGGGCTTGTGATATTCTTTTTGATCCGCACAAGTACCGTCCGGATTCACGGGAAACCGCAGATCACAGCCTGCCCTACTGCATTGCTTGTGCGCTCGTGGACCGCAAGGTCACAACCCGGAGTTTTGACGAAGAAAAGATCCGTGATCCCCGGATCCGGGAAGTGATCGATAAGATCCACGGGGAAGCTTCGGAAGCGTTTGAAAAAATGTTTCCCGCTAAGCAGCCCTCGCGGGCCCGCATCCGGTTGAAAGACGGAAAAGAATACAGCGTATATATGGAATATCCCAAAGGTGACCCGCGTGAACCCATGACCGAAGCGGATCTCGACGCAAAGGTTTCCGCTCTCTGCGGGAAGCGTTTTAATGCGGGGAAACTCAAAGAAATTCTGTTTGGCTGCGAGCGTTTTACTGCCCGGGAAATGATGAAAAGATTGTAAGTTTTTATAAATCACAAATTGATTGACAAGTTAAATATTGTTTGTTAGTTTACGAATGTCCCGATATTGATCGCTGATTAAGCGAAGTTTGAGGAGATCATAATGCGTTTAAAGATAGTATCTCTGGTTCTGCTTTTAGGTATCAGCTTCGGTTTGTGCGCACAGGATGTGAAAAGCCGTTCGGATTTTTTTAAGGAATTTTACGGTACCTATCTGAAGCCGCTGGATATTCAGGTGGATATTTCTGCAGATACGCTCGGCGAAACAACGCCTGATCTCAAACCCCTCATTTTACAGTATGAAAACCTGTATGATTTTGACATTCCCGCAAGCGATGAAGCCGCCTTTAAATCACGCGAGGATGTGACCGCCTGGGTAACGCGTTATCTGGAAGCACAGCCGGCAGAAATACCGCAAGTTTCCAAAGCCAAGAAGGCCGCAGCGCCCAAAGATAAACATTCCTGGCGCTTAAAACTTTACGGATCGTACGGTGCCGTTGAAACCGGAGGCGTGACCGGCGGTGTGACCGGCGGCGGGCATTTTGACGGCAATTTATTCGGCACGGCAGCTTTTAAACGCTTCAATGAAATGTATACCTGGGAAGCGGGCTTTGCTTTTCATCCCTATGGCTGGAACGGAAAGGCAGGACGCAGTCACCGTTCCTGGGGCTTGTCCTACGATTTTGCGCAGTTCAGTCATATCGGGGCCGATACGGTTTATGTAGGCTACGAAAGCGATACGACGGCAACGCGCTGGGGGATCAGCCTGAACTTTCAGCAAGATCTGACCGGCAGAAACAAGGCGCGTCCCAAAGTAGGTTTTTATTTAATGGAAAGTCTGCGTTTCGGGGTGCACAGCTACCAGTTCATTGACCCCGTTTTGCGGGATATTAACCACCTGTCTTACGGTATCGGACTTGCGCAGGGAATCTATTTTTATATCTTTGATCTGAAATTCTACCAGAATGTTGCTTACAGTCCGGATATTATCAGGCTTCTCCCTGCCGGCTATCCGCTGCTGCGCTCCCTTGACCTGGAATTTGGTTTACGTTTAGGCATAGCACTGAAGTTTTAAAAGATGTTAATTTGTTAATACATTTATTTTTCTGACTAATTAAAATGCATTGACATTCTTAAAAACACGATGTATATTTTTGAAAACTGAAAAAGTACAACAAAATAAATGGAGGAATTAAAAATGAAACGTATCGCTATTGCTCTATTAGTGATCTGCATGGCAACATTCGCGATTGCACAGGATGGTTTCGGACTGAAAGCCTTTGTCGCCGGCGGTTTTGCCGAACCGGGACTTTTGGGAACATCCGCTCTGGGATATTATCACAACACCCAGGGTCATGGTTTTGATGTGAAACTCGGCGCCCGCAAACCTTTGGCTGATTTCTTTGAAATGCCGTCCTATCTGCCCATTACCGCGCAAGTAGCTCTGGGCTATCAGCATAATGCAGCAAAAGGTCTTTTCAGTGAAGCCCTGAATGCCGTTACCCTGAACATTGACGCCCTCTATAATCTGAATGAAGTTGTCAATATTCCCTTTGTTGGTGTCAATCCCTTCCTGGGAATCAAATATGACGCGCAGATGTACAGCAGTGATCTTGAAAGCTACAATGCGCATTTACTCGGAGCCCAGGTGGGAGTAATGGCTTGCTATGATCTCAGCGATTTAGTAACGCCGGGACTTGGCGTGGAACTGGTGTTGGCACAGACCTTTGATTTTGACGTCAGCGGTACCTTTACATCCCGCTTCGGCAACGTTGCCACCGGTGTTGCTTACGTCAATCTCGGTGTCTCCTACGCATTTGAATTTTAAGTAAGCATATTTTGAAAATTGTTTGAAAAAAAGCCCTGTCCGGGACAGGGCTTTTTTATCTGTACTGAAATTTGTTTAATTTATAGGCGAATGATTGTATATTTGTCCCTGATTGAAATAAACGGAAAGGAATGATCATGAATCCCTTCATTTTTCGCGAGTATGACATCCGGGGGGTGGTCGAAAAGGACTTTAAAGACGATGTCGTCATCAATCTCGGAAAAGGTTTCGGCACCTGGCTCAAGCGTCACGGCGCCTCGGTTATGGGACTCAGCGGCGACGTGCGTTCCACGACCCCGCGACTAAAACAGCTTTTTGCCGGGGGAGCCCTGTCCACCGGCATCCATGTCGTGGATCTTGGTATCATCCCCACACCGCTGAACTATTACAGTCAATTCGTACGTGATATTGATGCGGCCGTACAGATCACCGGGAGCCACAATCCTCCCGAATTCAACGGATTTAAGCTTTCCTACGACCGCAAGGCCTTTTTCGGTCCGCAGATCCAAGAGATCAAGGCGCTGATCCTGAAGGATGATTTTGAAAAGGGCAGCGGTGAATTCAGTGAGGATACAAGCATTCACGATGCCTATCTTCAGGAGCTGTGGTCCAAGATCCGGATCGAACGGCCGCTGAAGGTGGTTGTGGATTCCGGAAATGCCGCCGGCGGCCTGGTGGCTCCGGAATTGTTCAAGGCGATGAAGAACATTGAACTGACGGAGCTTTTCAGCGAGATTGACAGCACCTTTCCCAATCATCATCCGGATCCTACCGTTGAGAAGAATCTGGAAGCCCTGATCGCCCTGATGAAGACGGGAAAATATGATGCGGGTATCGCTTATGACGGCGATGCCGATCGCGTTGGTGTCGTAGACAACAAAGGTCGCATTATTTGGGCCGATCAGCTGATGGCATTGTTTTTACCGGAAGTGATCAGGAAGCCCGGTACTCCCATTGTCTTTGACGTCAAATGCAGCCAGGTTCTGGAAGACGCCGTGGTCAAAAACGGTGGAAAACCGGTCATGTGGAAGACCGGCCACAGCCTTCTGAAACAAAAAATGCACGAACTGGGCGGGCCTTTCGGCGGTGAAATGAGCGGACATATCTTTTTTGCGGATGATTACTACGGTTACGATGATGCCATTTATGTCTCCGCACGTTTACTGCAGATGCTATCGCGATCCCCAAAAGCGCTCAGCGATTATCTTAACGAACTCCCCAAATTTGTATCGACGCCCGAAATCCGGCTTCTGGCGGAATCGGATCCGGTCAAGTTCCGGATCGCCGAGAAGGCCTTTGATTATTTCTCAAAACATTACGACTGTATAACCGTGGATGGTGTGCGCGTACGCTTTGAGGACGGCTGGGGGCTGGTGCGCGCCTCCAATACCCAGCCGGTGATCGTGACGCGGTTCGAGGCTAACAGCCGGGTGGCGCTTGAACGCATTCAAAAACTGGTCATGGATAAACTCGCCGAATTCGGCGAATTGCATAAAGAGTAATTCCGGCGTGGACTTTTCAAATTTTTACCCGGATTATACGCAATGGTTCCGCGGCAAATTCTCAGAAAGGATTTCGCGCAGCCGCCCCGCTTATCTATATGAACCCATCGCATACGTGTTGCGTTACTCCGGCAAACAACTGCGCCCGGCCATTCTTGCCGCTTCGGCTCAGGCCTTTGGAAACAGGGACCGCGAATATTCCTTTCCGGCGGCGGCCTGTGTGGAGATGATCCATAATTTTACGCTTATTCACGACGATATCATGGATGCGGATCTCTTGCGTCACGGGATGAAGACCGTGCATGCAAAATGGGACGTGAACCATGCCATTCTTTCCGGTGATGCGTTGTTTGCGCTTGCCATTGCGGAAATGAACGCATACCGGGGCGAAGCGGATTTGTATGTCCGTCTGCTGCCGCTGATCCTGGATGCCGTGATCCGCGTTTGCGAAGGTCAGGCCCTGGATATGGAATTTGAAACCCGGGATGAGGTAAACTGTGACGCTTATTTGGAAATGGTGACCGATAAGACCGCTTATCTGCTTGCCGTTTCGGGAAAACTGGGGGTGCTGATCGGCGGCGGAGGGCCGGAAGCCGCGGAAAGGGTGGAAGAGCTGCTTCTGAAAACCGGGGTGCTCTTTCAGATTCAGGACGATCTTCTTGAACTGACCTCCAGCAATGCGCAGATGGGAAAATCCCTTGGCAGCGATCTGGTCAAGCGCAAGAAGACCTATCCGAGCCTGTTTGCCAAACAGGCGCTTCCGGCGGAAGTCTGGCAGGAATTTCTTGAGCGTAGCAGTGAAGCCGTGATCCGGGCACACGGTACCGGACCCGCACGGGAACTTCTGGAATCGTATTTTATCTTTGATAAAATTCAGGATGTGATTAAATTATATTATGAAGACGTAATGAAACTGATTTGCAGTCTGCCGGGGGAAACGCAGGAACTGTACCGGACAATGCTCGCATTTATCCTGCATAGGAAAAAATAATGATCTCCAAAGAGGTAACGATTCTGAATAAACAGGGGCTGCATGCGCGGCCTGCGACCGCACTGGTCAATACCGCATCGACGTTTAAGTCGGATATTTTCATTAGCCGTGATGAAAAAAAGGTCAACGGAAAATCCATTCTGGGATTACTGGTCCTGGCTGCCGAGCATGGTGCCAGGCTTACCATTGAGGCGGACGGCCCGGATGAAGAAGATGCCGTGGCTGCGCTTGCAGCATTGGTGACCGATCATTTTGGAATGGGGAAGCACAGTTAAAGCATGATGCCTGCAAGGGAAAACATCAGTGAACTGAGCGGGATATCCGCTTCACCGGGAATCGCGATCGGTGAGGCTTATGTGCGCCGGCAGGATCATGAGATCAATATTGTCCGCAAACTAATCCCGGTAGAAAAAATCGAGAACGAAATTAATAAACTTAAAAAAGCGCAGGACCTTGTCAGCGAAGAACTTGAAATGCTTCGCAAAAAGGTCGCGGCATATCTGGGCGCTGCCTATGGCGATATCATCATGGCACAGCTGACGGTGCTCCGCGATGCCGAAATTCTCCGCGAGGTGCGGGCGTACATGGAGGAACACCATGTCAATGCCGCCTTTGCATACCGCCTGGTAGTTAACCAATATCTGGATATTCTCGAAGAGCAATCCTCGGAATATTTCAAGGAACGCGTTGCGGATATCCGGGATGTAAAACGCCGCGTTCTGCGTGCACTGGTATCAAAACAAAGCATGCTGAATTCCCTGCGCACGGAAAAACCGATCATTTTTGTCGCGAAAGAGCTGAACCCGACCGACATTATGATGCTGGTATCTGAGAATGTCCGGGGCTTTGTTACGGAATTCGGCGGACGCACCTCACATGTCGCCATTATGGCCCGGACGCTGAATGTGCCCATGCTCATCGGCGTAGACGGTCTGACGGAGCGCATAGTGACCGGAGAGGAACTGATCCTGGATGCGGAAAAGGGAATGGTCTGGATCCGCCCGGATACAAAATTGCTGCAGCAATATCGCCACGAATTGCGGCTTTTGCAGGAGCAGGACCGGCATTTTCGCGAGATCAGCAGTCAAAAAGCCATTACCGGTGACGGTTATCGCCTGCACCTGTCCGCTAATATCAGCCTGCCCATCGAAGTGAAAGATATGCACAAATACGGAGCGGAGGGCATTGGACTCTATCGCACCGAATATCTTTACATGATGAAACACCAGCTTCCGGAAGAAGAAGAATTATTTGCTGAATACCGCCATGTAATGAAATCCGTTTCCGGACTCCCGGTCATTATGCGGACCCTCGATTTTGGCGGTGATAAATTGTCGGCATTGGGCAGCAATGATATCCGCTGCGAATCCAATCCCTTCATGGGTTACCGCGCCATTCGGATATGCCTGGACAAGCCCGAAATATTTTACACGCAGCTCAGAGCTATTCTGCGCAGTTCTGCATATGGAAAACTTTCAATTATGCTGCCGATGATCACTCACATTGAACAGCTTGATGCAAGCCTGGATCACCTGAGGCAAGTCAAAGAAGCTTTGTTGAGCGAAAGAATTCCCTTCGATCCGGACGTCCCTGTCGGAATGATGGTAGAAACGCCGTCCGCAGTCATGAATATCGGGGCTTTTGCTGAAAAAGTGGATTTTTTATCCATCGGCACCAATGATCTTACCCAGTATGTTCTTGCGGTTGACCGCGGCAATGAACGCGTAAGCGCAATCTATGACCCCTATGACCCGGCGCTTATCCGGATGATCCGTATGGTTGTGGATGCTGCAAAAGCACGCAAGATCCCGGTTTACGTATGCGGTGAAATGGCCGCGGAACAGCGGGCGATACTGCTTTTCCTGGCTATGGAAATTGACGGCATCAGCATTGCAACGCGTTATATCGGAGCCGTACGGGAATTTATTTTAAAGTGTGAACAAAAAAAGTTAAAACAAATTCTCGACCCTTTGATGGCGATGAACACCCGGAAAGATATTACGCGCTTTTTGGATCTGCAGGTTAAAAAAATCCTCGAACAATAAATGGGAATATCGAATTCACGGGACTGTGAAGAAATATGCAATTTTTCTTTGTTTCTGTTTTTTACTGCGTACAGGATAAAAAATCCGGCAAGAAACGAAGGTTCTAAAAAGATCAGCCAAACAGGTGGCTGCTCAGATAAATCGATGCCAACGCACAGCCCGTGCCAAAGGCCGCACCGCCCAGAATATCACTGGGATAGTGAACTCCGAGGTAGATGCGGGAAATGCCCACCAATAGCGCAAAGAGATATAAAAACGGAAAGATCGAAGGGATAAAGTGCCCGATGACCAGCGCCATCATAAAGGCCGCGGACGTATGTCCGGAGGGAAAGCTGAACTCATCGATCGGCAAGACCATGTTGTCAATATCTACATGCGCATTAAAGGGGCGGATGCGGCGGATGCTGTGCTTCAGCAAATGATAAAGCGGCATTTCAATCGCAAAGGCACCAAGAAACACAAACAGAGCGGACCGGAAATCCCCCGGGCGGGAAAAATACATGTAGAGCAAAAAGAGGAAGTAGAAATAACCGTCGCCTAAAAACGAGAAGATCCTGAAAAAGAGAGGTAAAAGGCTATTCCTTCGGAAGTTAAAAATAAACCGGAAAAGCCGCAGGTCATATTGTGATACATAAGCTTTGATCATGCTTGCCTCAGGGGAACGAAACGGACATCGGTGATGACCTTTCCCTTCCACTCTCCCTTGATTTGTTCGTATAATACTAACAATTGATCGAATTTGCCAACGGGTAAAATCAATTTTCCTGACGGTTTAAGCTGTAACAACAATTCCTCCGGCAGCGCCTGAGGTGCGGCGGAGAGCAGGATCGCATCGTAGGGGGCTGCAGGGGGGTGACCATGGTACCCGTTCCCGCAAACGACCGTGGCATTGGTGATCTGCAGTTCCTTTAGGATCGTCCGGCTTCGCAGCACAAGCTCTTTTTCCAGTTCAATGCCGTAAACCCGCTTGCTCAGAAGCGAAAGAAGTGCGAGAACGTATCCGGATCCCGATCCGATCTCAAGCACCGCAGCATTTGGTTTCAGCTGCAGATGTTCCAGCATCAGTGCGATGACATAGGGCTGGGAAATCGTCTGCCCCCGGCCGATGGGCAGTGCCTGATCGCGGTAAGCTTTTTCCTGGTCGGCTTCCGGAACGAAACAATGGCGGGGGACCGTTAAAAACGCATCCAGAATACGGCGGTCACGGATACCGTAGTTCCGTATTAAGGCGACCATTTTTTCGCGTTTCGTATATTTGCCGTAAGCGGCGAAGCGAGATGTATGAATGGGTTTCATGAGTAAAAAAAGGGAGGAGTTTTGTCTTTTTTTAAGATTTCTTATTCTGCGGTTTACGGGCAGGGCTTTTTTTCTGATAGGTTTTCTCTACCCGTATGATATGCCCTTTATGCATTACCAGCGTAATGTCGATCACGTGGTAGCGCGCCAGGGATTGTGCCTCTGCAAATACCAGTGTGCGGTTTTCCTGCTTGACGCTCTTTTTAAGGTCAGCAAGGTATTTCCTGACAAAATGTTCGTCCATGGATTCAAATGCGGGATCATCAAGAATAATGAGCCGGCTGTTTCCTAAAAAGACGGTCAGGAGCTCGATCTTTTTTCGGGTTACGGATGAAAGATCTTTCATCTTTGAATTGGCGATCTCCTGAAGGCCGTAGCTCTCCAAAAGACTCATGACGGTACGGTAGGCCGTTGCGGAAGATAATTGTTTTGTCCGGATGGCTGCGTTTAAGGTTGCCACCGGTGTCTGTTTAAAAACACGTTTATCCTGTCGGATATAAATAGTTGTATTTTTTACGAACTTTCCGGAGTATTGTTTTTTACTGCCGGATTTCCCTTCAAAATAAATATTTCCTTCGTCAATGTTACGTTCATGTGCGAAGACGTCAAGCAAAGTGCTTTTTCCGGAACCGTTCGGCCCCTGGATCTGATAGACAATTCCCGGATACAGAGTGGCCGTAAAAATTTCCAGGTTCCGGCCGGCTTTTTTGATCTTGACATTTTCAAGTTGCAGTAATGGAGTTTGTTCACTCATTTCGTTTGACCTTTCGACGTTTGCTCCTCCCTGTTTTTCAAAAAGCAACGAAACATAAGGATATTTACCCGAAATAAAAAAGATTTTTTCGCCGCGGCCGTTCCGCATGCAAAATCGAAGAATATACAATAACGAGATCAAGACGGAAATAATTGAGACTGAATCTCAATTATTCTTGTAAGGCAATAAAAATTATTGTAATATAAGTTATGATAATGCAAGACCCACATAGGGAACCCATCCCGCTCAGTGAAGCGGAAGTGGGTTCCTGTTACCGTGTTTTAAGCGTCAATGCCACCGGGGTGATCCGACAGCGCATGCTGGATATGGGACTGGTACCGGGAGTCTGTCTTACGGTTTTGCGTTTTGCGCCCCTGGGGGATCCCATTGAGATCCGGATCAACCGCTTTTTTATGAGTCTCCGCCGGGAGGAAGCCCGTTTTGTTCAGGTACTTCCCGTGGCGATCTGCCCGCGTCCGCATCATGGACGTTTCCGCCGTTTCTTTCGGGGGGGATTTTTTCATGGCGGACGATAAACAAATATTCATCGCCCTTGCCGGTAATCCCAATTCCGGAAAAACCTCCATTTTCAACTGTCTTGCCGGAGCAAACCAGAAAGTCGGAAATTTTAGCGGCGTCACGGTTGAAAAAGTCGAGGGGAGCTTCCGGCACCGCGGATACACGATCCGTCTTGTCGACCTTCCCGGAACCTACAGCCTTTCGCCTTACAGCCCCGAGGAAAAGGTCGCGCGGGATTTTATCCTGTTTCAAAAACCGGATATGGTCGTTAATATCGTGGATGCTACCAATCTTGAACGCAACCTGGTCCTGACCACGCAACTGATGGATCTGGAAGTCGAACTGCTGATTGTGTTCAATATGATCGATGAAGTTGAGAAGCAAAAAACCAAAATTGACTACCGGCAATTTGAAAAACTGTTCGGTGCTCATGTTATTCCCGTCTCTGCGATCACGCAGTTCGGGATCCGTGATCTGCTGGATCATATTGTCGACATCAAATCCGGCAAAATTGAAACGCTGAAATACAAGCATCAGTACAGTGACGGGATCGAAGAAGATATCCGGGCACTGAGCGATGCCATTGCGGGAAGGACTGCCTGGAAGCATTTGCCGACCCGCTGGCTGGCGATAAAGCTGATCGAGCATGACCCCGATATCATCGCCATGTTAAAACCCTTCCCCTGCTGGGCTTCGATTGAAGAGTCCATCGGATCGACACGCGAGAAAATCCTGCGTTTTGAAAAAAAAGATGCCGAAGTCTTACTGGCGGAGGAACGCATGGCTTTTATCCGCGGCGCGATCAAAGAGACGGTGGTCAATGATGAAGAGCAGCGGGAATCCTTGACAGAAAAGATCGATAATATCCTTTTGCACCGTTTTCTGGGACTGCCGGTTTTTCTGCTGATCATGTATGCGATCTTTCAGTTTACTTTTCGCCTGGGAGAATACCCCATGCTTTGGATCGACCGCTTTTTTCAGCTCATAACCCGTTCGCTGGATGCGCTGATCCCGGCATCGATGTTAAAATCCATTTTGTTGGACGGAATCATTGCCGGAGTGGGGGGCGTGCTGGTTTTTTTGCCCAACATTCTGATCTTGTTTTTTTGCATTTCCCTGCTGGAGGCGACGGGATACATGGCGCGCGTTGCTTTTGTTATGGACAAGCTAATGCACCGCCTTGGATTGCATGGCAAATCTTTTATACCCATGATCACCGGTTTCGGATGTACCGTACCTGCACTCATGGCGGCACGTACCTTGCGCAACCGTGGTGACCGCATAACGACAATGATGGTGGTTCCTTTTTTCAGCTGCGGTGCGAAACTGCCGCTGTATACCGTTGTGATCTCCGCCTTTTTTGCCCCGTCCATGGCGGGAAACGTTCTGTTCGGCATTTACATTTTTGGCGTATTGATCGGGCTGATCAGTGCAAGATTGCTCAAGTCCACAGCGTTTAAGGATGAATCGGAACCTTTTGTAATGGAGCTTCCCCCTTACCGCAAACCTTCAGCCCGCAGTATGCTCAGTCAAACCTGGATCCGCGCTTACATGTACCTGAAAAAGGCGGGAACGGTGATCCTGCTGGCCAGCGTGATCATTTGGTTCGCAGGAACCTATCCTAAAAACGCGGAGCTGCACCGGCACTACGAATCTTTACGGCAGCAAGCCGCCGCTGATATTGTCAGTCTGGACCGTCAGGAAAAAGCGCAGCAGCTGCCTTACAGCTTTGCCGGCAGGATCGGGAAATTCTTTGAACCCTTGTCCCGACCCCTGGGTTTTGACTGGCGCCTGAATATTGCACTGATCAACGGCCTTGCCGCAAAGGAGATCGTCGTATCCACAATGGGAACGATCTATGCAATCGGAGATGTGGACAGCGATTTCAGGACGCTTGCCGAATCCTTGCGCAGCGATCCGCATTATTCCAAAGCCACCGGTCTGTCATTTATGATCTTCGTACTGCTTTACGTCCCCTGTATCGCTTCGGTTGCCGTCTTTTTCAGGGAAAGCAGTTCCAAAAAATGGACTTTTCTCTTTGTGCTCTATACGCTTAGTGTTGCCTGGCTCGGTGCTTTTGCTGTATACCAGATCAGCACATTGCTGGGATTGTAAAAAAGGAATTATGCTTTGTACCAGTCTCCCGAATACCGGCAATTGACAGATTATCTTCACGTCCAGGGCCTGAACGTTACGCCGGAGCGCATGGAAGTCCTTTCTTTGGTCCTGAAACAGAAAGGACATTTCCGGATTGAGGATCTGATCCGGAACAGTGCGCGAAGAAAAAAGAGTATTTCCCGGGCTACCATTTACCGTTCGCTCAAGACCATTGAGCAGGCGGGTTTGATCAAATCCATTCGCAGCATCAATGATGAAAAGATCTATGAAATTGTCAAGGGGCATCATGATCACATGATCTGTGAACAATGCGGTGCGATCATCGAATTTCATAATTCTGAACTTGAATCCCTGCAGGACCGGATCTGCAATTCCCGGAATTTTACAGCTTCCCGGCACGTAATGAAAATTTTCGGAATCTGTTCGGCCTGTCAAAAAAAGCAGGAATAAATCTCGAATACAAAGGATTGGGTCTGTTATACTCAAACAATCCTAAAATATTGTCAGTGATTAAGTGCGGAAGCGCCGAAATCACATTCGCGGTGGTCGGGGTCTGCCCGGGCTGTTCACTTGCTGCCGGATCGGGTGTTCCCGGCGTTTATCGGTATCCGTTCCGTTCCCGGTTTCCGGACCGTTAACAATGCCGTTGACGGCATCGCTCATGGCGAGCGAATCTCCTGCAAGAAAGGCCTGATAATTGGCAATATTGGTTTCAATCGCGGCTAGACGGTGCAGACTTTCGCGTGCCGCTTCCGTCCCGGAATAAAGATCCGCGGCAAGATGATAATAATGCAGTGTGCTGTCTTTTGTATCCCTTGTGCGGCTCAGTTCATGATCATAGATCCAGGCGATGTTGTACGTGATAAAAGCGGCGCTCTTCGAATCCATTTCCGGATCCTGCAACAGATTCCTGAAAGCCTTTACGGCTTCATCATATTGTCCCGTATCCATTAGCTCTTTTTCGATCTTCAGGATCTTTTCCTGGTTTTGGTAATAAAGTAAAGAATCGCGTGGAATGCGTTCCAGGATAAAATCCGAAAATTCCGATTCCGGGAATTTTTCCGAAATAATGCGCTTGATCGAATCCGCCCGGGTTTTTTCGCCAAATTTATATTCCCAGACATAAGCCTGGGAATACAGCGCTTGAGGAACGACGGGAATAAAGTTGATTTTTTCGCTTATCATCCGGTATATCTGCAGAGCGGTATCTGGGAAATTAAGCTCAAACAAGAACAGACCTGCTGCATTCAGCAGCGCATCGCTGTAATTTTGGGCGGCGGACTCAAATTCTTTTTTCCTGCTTGTATAAAGGTTCATGGAAGCTGCAGCCCTGATCAGGGAATCGCTGCGCGTGCTATCGGCGTATAAGGTGTCCTGCAGAATCGTTTCTCTTTCCCGGATCTCAGCCAATGCGGAATCGCCGAGCATGCGGAAATGTTCGTCCGGACGGTCAAGGAGGGGAGGAAACGCCGTTGTATAATTTTGGATATCGGTCGTGATCTTTTTCAGTTGTGTCAGGCTTAGGATATACTGGTTGGCCAGCTCTCCTTCTTCCGCCTGCCGGCGTTTGGTTTGTGCGCGCTTAAAATAAAAATCCGAAGAATCGAGGTTCGTCTCGAAATAGATATAATAAAGTCCCAGCCGGTATGCGGCACGTGCCCAGGCGTTGGACTCCCGGCTGTTGCGAAACAGATTTTCGGAATCCTGTACAATGAATTTTAGTTTCTCAACTGTTTTATGCCTTTCTCCGCGGTTTAAGAGAATGATGGCTTCCTCAAAGATTATGTCGCCCCAGTAAGGCGCAATGCGGGAATCCTTCAAAGATTCTTTTATATATTCATCCGCTTTTTCCAAATCTCCCTGCAGGCGGTGTGCGCGGATATAGGTAAGCTGAACGTGGGCGCGCTGTTCGTCAAAACGGATGTTGCGTGCGGCACGGTCGGCGTACTGCAATGCTTCACGGTGACGTTCCTGCGCAATAAGGATGGAAGCCGCCTGGAGATAGTTGTTGCATTTGACGTCTTTTTGCATCGCCTGATCACCGGCCTGTATAAACGCTTCGAGTGCTTTAACGGAATCCTTTTCCTGCAGCGCAAGGTTTGCCATCAGGCTGTAGGCATCGCTGAAATATGCGCGGTTCCCGGAATTTTCCAGAAACTGGTTGAGCAGATCATAGGCTAGTGTCTTTCTGCCCATTTCAAAATAACACTTGGAAATCCAAAGCTTGGCTTCATAGTAATAACGGCTTTCCGGATAGCGCAAAGTGAATTTTTCCAGCTCCTCCAGTGCGCGTTCATAGCGGCCAAGCTGAAACTGGCAGACGCTGTTGAAAAACATGACGTCATCCACATAAGACGAACGCGGGAATTTCCGGATAACCAGTTCCGCCTGCTGGATAGCCCGGTTCAGAGAAGTCCGGGTCTGTACGGACAAGCGGGTCTTGTCTTCTTCCTGTTCGTACTGCGACTGTGCCGTTTTAAAATATACACGGGCATTGTAATAGGTGTTGAAATAGGCATTCAGGTCTTGCCAGGTGCGGACAAAAATGTTGTCTTTTGCATGAAGCGTTGCAGCACCGAACAGCGAAAGCAGAAGGAGTAAGGTCAGAACTCGTTTGTACATGCGTTTTGATCGCTCCGTTTTATGAAAAGTTCCATCAACGCCGATAAAATAAGCAGGATATCCCGGGTAAGAAACAAGAAAAAAGGAAAAAGAGCCGGGGAAGCGTTACGTGAAAAGAGATTCGGAGCGGGAACGCGGATGCCTGTTCCCGGTTTCCGGGATCATTACGCCGTCACCAAGCTCAGAAAAAAGCAATTTAAAAATTGACCCGGAGCTTTGGCAACCGGCAGAAGATCATATTTCCGGAGTCCGGATACGACTCAGGGATTTTTTGCGGGCTATCCAGAGCGCGAGAATAATGAGCAGAGACCCTGCTATGAGATTCCATTTCAGGACTTCGAATCCCAGTAATACCGAAAAGAAAATGGTTGCCGGCGGATGTGTGGAAATGATCAGTCCCGTCCGCGACGGATCGATGCGCCGCAGAATGGCGAAATAATTCAAATAGGACATGCCGCTGCTGAAGATTCCCAGGAACGCAATGCTAAGCCAGGCTTTCCACGTGACCGTCTGCAGGTCTGCCTGCACAAAACGGTAAATGCCCCAGGGAGCGTAAACTATGCTTGCCAAAATGATCAGGATCAGCGCCAGTTGCAGGGAGCCGTATTTATGGACATAATTTTTGCTGTATGCCGTATAAAAAGACCAGCAGATCATGGCAAGAAAGACCAGTGCATCCCCGAACATGATTTCTCTGTTAAAGATCCAGATACTGTCTCCCAGAACGACAAAAACCCCGAACAGGGAGAGCAGGGATGCCGCAATGATCTGTCTCGAGGCGGATTCTGCCTTGCGTGCAATGTCGATAAAAATGATCACGATGGGCGTCAGCGCATAGATCATGGGGGGATGACTGGGAACGGTGTAACGCAGCGCCTGTGCAAAAAGGACCTGATTGAAAAGCTGTCCCAGCAGCATCAGGAGGAAGAGCATTTTAAAATCCGAAATATCGATATGAAGGGGAACCTTCCGCAGAAGGACGATAAGTCCCAGAGCCGCAGTTCCCAACAGATAACGGAAAAAAGAGATCACAAAAGGATCGATCTCCATCGCAGCCTGTTTGGCGGCAATGTTGGTCAGCCCTATGATCAGTGCCTGAAAAAAGATCAGCAGCAAGGTAAAGGCTTTATGATTTCCCATAGATCATTTCCACCAGTACCATTCCAGGCTCAATGCGGTAAAAAAGGTGTTGCCGTAACGAAAGTCCGAGGAAGTATAAACGCCCTGATATAAATAATACTGCAGATCTCCTCCGGGTTTGAGCGGAGCAGAAAGATCCCAGACAAGCGCAAAGCTTTGGATACGCATCCGGAGCTGCAGCGCCGCTTTGAAATCGAGGACCGGATCTCCGTTCCCGCTGCGCAGATAAAAGAGGCCGCTACCGTCAAAACTTACATTGTCGGGATTCTCGTGCAAGATCGTCTGAAAGTACAGGTCACCGTCAAGCCGCATTTTTCCGCCGGCGGGTTTTGTCCGGATTTCCATTCCCAGTGTAAATGCCGCGATCTCCGGATGGTAGTACCCTTTTGGCGGATTCACATGGTAATAGGCGCTTCCGCGTCCGTACAGATCGACGCTTCGGGTTTTAAAGCGGTATTCGGCCAGGATCTTTCCTCCGTAATAAGCCGGAAGCGGATCAGGGATGGAATCGTGAAAGATCTGCGCAGCCGGCGGGAAATCATAAAAAGCCCCGGCGTCTGCCTTGAGAGAATGATGTTTTTTGTTCAGATTCAGGCTGCTTTTGATTCCAATATATTGATTAGCCATTTGCCCAATAATGAATTGCGGATTCCGTACTTTAGCGTAGGCTTCTAAAGAAAAAGGTCCAGGACGAAAGCCGATCTGTGCAATGGGGAAAAGGCGTCCGGGTGCGATGCGCAGGGCCAGATGTGCGAAAAATTTTTCGGAACGGTAGCGGACTCCGGGCCGGAAAACACGCATGGGGATACCTTTCTCGTCGATCCGGAAATAGCGGTTTTCCAATATCCCGTAAACGGACAGCGGTCGGTTGATATTGTATTGCATTTCGATGTACTGGTGGAAAACATCATGATTGGCGGTGTTTGCCTGTTGCTGTTCGATCATATTGAAATCGATGCCGCCCGAGAGCCCCAGCTTGTCCGTAAACCGATGCCGGAAAGTCAGCCCCTGGCTGCGAACATCATATACATAGCTGTCATTCTGAAGCTGCAATTTTTGTGAATTCCGGGTATGAAAATACTCCACTTCCCCGCGCTGATGGCGATAATGCAGTACTGCATCGCTGCGGTCGCTGGACGAAGGACCGCGGTAGTGCAGCCATTCTACTGCGGCGCTCCAGCGTTGCGGAAAGGAATACGGTACGTATTTGACCGTTACATCAGCAGAAAATCCCAACATGCCGTTTTGCGGGTCCGCATAAAAAAGCTGGTCCCAGCGGCCATAGGTAAAGGAAGAATCCTCATAATTGCGGCTGAAAAGAAAGTCGCCGGGTTGCAGCCAGGATTGCGGATAGATCAGGCCCATTCCGCGCAGTTCCGGGTCCATTACGGTATAATTCCGGTAACTGTCCACGCTCAGTTCGTAAGCCCCGAGGAAAACGCACAAAAAAAGTGACAGAAAAAGGCGCCGGTCCATTAAGCTCCTTTCAGATAATGGGGGTAGTTCCGGAGAACATAACGCAGGACCAGTACGATCAGGATTGAAAAACTGACGGTATTGGCGATCATGTTGACCAGATAAAAGGGAATTCCGCTGATGATCGTAGCCAGGGTTTGTTCGGCGTCATAGCCTGAAGTAAGCGTAAAGGAAAGGGTGGTAAGGACATTGTAGAGCAAGGTTAGCAGCAGCCCTTCGGTGCCCAGGATAAGTGCAGCCGATATCGGACTGCGCTTGAGCAGCGCCGGTAAGAACAGACGCGAAAGGGCGCCTGAAAGCGCAATGAGGGCAAAGCCCAGCAATTGCGCAAGCAGAAGGGTGGGGAATGCCAGTGAAGAGCCGAAGGGATTGGCGATACTGAAAAGAGTTTCTCCGATCAGGGCGACAAAAAGTCCGCGTTTCCAGCCTAAGAGCAAACCGGCAAGAAAGGCTGTCAGGGTAATGAATTCCAGATTGGGAATATAGCTAAAAGTGTATGCCAGTCCCAGAAACAGGGCCAGAAATATACCGGTCTCAGCGATCTTGCGGTTTTTTTTCAGGACTTTGTTTTGCGTTTTCTTTTCCGTTGTTGTCATCGTTCACCGTTGGTTTTTTATAAAGCGGAACCCGGAAGTAATTGTTCATGGAAGTCCAGTCGCCGTCATCCAGTTCCTGATTGATCGCGTTTTTCATCATATCGATGCGTACATCGAGTTCATCCAGGTAGTGGACCAGCAGGGCTTCGGGGAAAGCGGGTTTTTTCAGAGCCTGGTATTCGTACTGCCCGTGATGGGATAAAAGGATGTGATGCATTTTAAGCCGCAGTTCAGGCGGAAAATCCGGGATCTTTGCGATCGCTTTTTCAACCATGGCATATCCCAGTGCCGTATGTCCCAGGAACTGCCCCTCATCGGTAAAGCTGTTATCGGGATATCCGCTGAGTTCTTCGAGCTTTCCAATATCATGCAGAAGAATGCCGGCAACGACCAAATCCGAATCCAGTTTATACTGCCTGGCGGCATATTGACCCAGATTCAGCATATAGACCAGATGTTCCAAAAGTCCCCCGCTGACGGCATGATGCAGGCGCAAACTGGCAGGATGTTTCATGATTTTGCCCTGATTATCTATGATTAGCAACTGTAAAAGTGCTTTAAGCCACGGATTATTCACTTTATTGATCAATTTGTCGACAAATTTCCACATTCGCTCCGGATTTTTCTCGGTATGGGGTAAAATCAGCTCCCATGAGAAGCCTTTTGAAGAAAAATCCTCCTCATTGACGGGGACAATGCGCGTAATATTCAGTTGAGAGCGGCCGCGGAAATCTTCGACAAAGGCACGAACGCCGACCGGAGCGCCGGTCTCGATCATGGGTTCAATGTCGCCGGCATGTTCCCAGATCTTGCCCATGATCGTTCCGGAACGGTCCGACAAAAGCACATCCAGATAGGGTTTCCCCTCACGCGTAAGCCGCAGATGTTTCTCTTTTAGAAGCAGATATGCACGGATCTCGTCATTGACCTTGAATGCCCGGATCATGGATAAAGGTATTGTCTGTTTCATCTCTCACCCCCTTTTAATTATCTGGAAATGTATAAAAAAAACTTTGCTTTTTAAAGAAAGTATTTTATTTTCCTCCAACACTAAGCAAGCACATGAAAATATTACAGGAAATAGTATGAAAAACCTTACTATGTCAAGGCTCATTTGGGTTTGTATGATTGCGCTTTGCAGTTTTACGCTTGTATATGGAGGCACGACCGGGAAGATTGCGGGGCGTGTTGTCGATGCGGCCAGCGGAGAAGGACTTCCCGGCTGCAACGTACTGCTGGACGGTACCATTTACGGAGCGGCAACCGACATTGACGGCAATTATTTTGTTCTCAACGTTCCGCCCGGTATCTACACCGTGCGCATCATGATGATCGGCTATGGTCAGTTGCGTATCACAGATGTAGAAGTGCAGGTCGACTTTACGACGGCGGTTGACGCCGCACTGACAGTGGAAGCGCTGCAGGCGGGAGAAGTGACCGTAGTGGCTGAGCGGCCGATGATCCAGAAGGACCTGACTTCGACAACATCCGTTGTAAGCGCCAGGGAAATGGCGTCGCTTCCGGTCACGGAAGTCGGGGATGTCCTCGCCATGCAGGCCGGTTACGTTGACGGAAGCCTGCGCGGCGGACGGAAAGGCGAAGTTATGTATATGATCGACGGCATTCCGATGACCGACTCTTACGACCGCGCCTCAACCGTGGATGTCAACACGTCCATGGTCCAGGAACTGCAGGTCATTTCCGGCGCTTTCAATGCCGAGTACGGCCAGGCTATGTCGGGGATCGTCAATATCACCACCAAGCAGGGCAGTGACGATTTCGGAGGTCATGCCGAACTCTATTCCGGAGATCACATTAGCGGTCATCAGGAAATATTTCCGCGCGTAAACCGTGTGGAACCCTTTTCGATCCGGAATATCGAGCTTGGCATTCACGGACCGATCATTAAGAACAGACTCTATTATTACCTGAATGCCAGACACATTTATTACGACGGCCACAACAAGGGGTTACAGCGTTATACGCCTACGGCTTACGCGCTCGAGACCGGTGACCGGCAGGTTGCGCTGGTCGATTCCAGCAGCATGCTGGGGTCGGGCGAGTGGGTCAATATGGGCTGGAACCGGAAGAATTATCTTCAGGGGCAGCTTATTTACCGGCTAAGCGACAAATCACGCATTTCCTACAATATGATCTATGACAATAAAAAATATCAGGATTTTGACCGCAATTGGATGTACAATCCGGCAGGGCTATCCACCCAGGACCTCATCGGTCAGACCCACATTGTCAAATTTCAGCAGCAATTATCCCAAAAAAGTTTTTACGATCTTGCCTATACCTTTGGCAAGCGTGTATATAAAAGCTATTACGATCATTTTGAGATCACGGAAGCGGATTCCAATCTGCTGGTGCATCCCGATTTCCAGTCCGCATTTCCATATCAGTTCCATATCGGCGGTACGCAGAACAGCTGGAACGACCGGAGCACCTGGTACCATCTTGGAAAATTTACATTTACCTCCCAGGTAAACAATACGCATCAGATCAAAGCCGGCGCGGAGTATAAGCGCAGCGGCGTAGAATGGGAATACTGGGAATACCGGCCGGCCGCGAATGAAGAAGCCTTCAATGTCAACGATCCTTATATCACCCCGACCCGACTGGCGGATACCACCATCTATTCGGGATCGTTCTCGGAAGCCAAACCCGTCGAATTTTCCGCATTCATTCAGGACAAGATCGAATTGAAGGATTTTATTCTGAACATCGGTGTCCGGCTCGATTATTTTAATCCTGATTTTGTTATACTCGCGGATCCCTCCGATCCGGACATTTACAATCCCATCAAACCGAACAACCGTTTTAACGATATCAACGGCAACGGAACCCAGGATGCCGGCGAAACCACAAAGTCCATAGATGACCGAAAGGCGTACTGGTATACCCAGGCAAGTCCCAAGCTTGCGATCAGTCCGCGCCTGGGTTTTTCCTTCCCGATCAGCGAACGCGGTGTATTTCATTTCAGCTACGGGCATTTTTTCCAGACGCCCAGCCAGACATTGTTATATACCAACCCGAATTTTCAGCTCGGCAGCGGAACCGGCCATCAGGGAACCATTGGGAATGCCGATCTTGAACCGGAAAAGACCATTGTCGGCGAGATCGGACTACAGCAGCAGCTGAATGCCAATTTGTCTTCGGATATTACCATTTATCTTAAGGATGTTCGTGATCTGACCGGCACCCGTTCGGATGTGATCGAAGTTTTTGGCGGATCGAAATATTATTCCAAGATCGTCAACAGCGATTTTGCCGTGATCAAAGGAATCACGGTTTCTCTGAATCAGCGTGATCCCAGCGGTTTTTATATCGGCGCGGATTACACCTTTCAGATCGCGGAAGGCACCGCCTCGGATCCCTATGCCTATATGAACGCCGTTGCCGGCGGTTCCGACCCGGAAGTCCAGCTGCTGTCCCTTGCCTGGGACCAGCGGCACACCGTGAACGTGGTCGGTGGCTACAATACGGCATTTTGGGGTGTGAATGCGGTGGCAAACTACGGGAGCGGACTTCCGTACACTCCGCGCACCAGCGAGGATATTACTTCGCTGCTGGAAAATTCCGACAATAAACCCGCAACCTTTAGCCTGGATCTGCGGGCATATTACAAAGTGCGTTTCGGGGGAATGGAACCGGAATTCTTTATCCGTATTACCAATCTGCTGGATCGCCTGAATGAGGTCGCCGTCTTCAACGACACCGGTCGTGCCGGCTTTACCGGCGAACAGGAACGTGTTGTAGCCTTGAATGTGGTAACACCCGTGAATTCGATCGCAGAATATTATACCATCCCGTATCACTACTCGGAACCCCGGCGTATTGAGATCGGCATGAGGATCAATCTATGAAATGGTTCAAAACTTTACTCATCAGCTTCATTATCAGCACCCTGATATTTGCTCAAAGCGGACCGGAATACCGGCGTTCCGCAGTGCACAATGCCAACTTGGTACGTACGGTTTTCAGTAACTGGGGCGTCGTCGGCCAGCCTGCCGCAAAAGGTCCCCGTGGAGCCTGGCTTTACGATACCAACGGCTATATCGGCGATATTTCCCCGATGGTCGGAGCGGAAGTCACGTATTATGATGCAAGCCTCGACTCCATGCTTACTTTCCACTCGGTGGTCGTCTGCCCGGTGGACCGTCCGCATACCGATGAAGGCCTGGAAGAATCTTCGACCGGAAAACGCTGGACCTTTGAGCCGGTGGGTGGTTATATCAATGCCAACCAGGCCAGCGTTGCCATAAGCACCAACCCGAACTCCTGGCCGTCAAGCTGGCCCGATAAAATGAACGATCCCGAGGATCCGGGCTGGCTGGGAGCCTGGAACGGTTATTTTGGAAAAAATGTTTTTTCCGCCGATCAGGAAAGCTATTATGTCATGGACGACAACAACGACGAAGAATACAATTCCCGCCGCAATACCGCGAACCGTCTGTACTCCGGTTTTCCGGGTTATGAATTCAAACCCGACGCCAGAGATGCGACCCGCAACGGGCTGGGATTGGAAGTCAAGGTCCGCGGAATGCAATGGCAGCAGTTTCTGGCATCGGACGTGATCTTCTGGCTTTACGAAGTGACGAATACCAGTACCACCGACTATAGCAAGGTTGCTTTTGGTATGGTATGCGGCACCTACCTGGGGGTGACCGGTACTGACGACAATCCCGGTGAATATGACGACGACTGGTCCTTTTTTGACGTCGAAAACGACATCACCTACACGGGCGATTTTGATAAAAATTGCCGTCGCAATCCCAAATGGCAGGGACCGGTGGGCATGGTGGGCTACGCCTTTCTGGAAAGTCCCGGCAATCCCTATGACGGCATTGACAATGATGGCGACAATACGATAGAAATTTACCCGCATCTGACCTTTACGGCACCCAAATTCGTGGAAGCCGATTTTGATACTGTCGTGTACAATATCGGGGATTTTGTAGTCAGTATTGACAACAATTACGAGCGGCATCTGGTACAGGTCACGCAGGATACCCAGCTGGTTCAAACCCGCGGCGCTTCCATCAGGGTCATTGCCGGCCAGGGACTGGTGGAAGGCAACGTGATCGATGAATTCTACAATGTCAATGAAAACGCCTATGACGGTATTGACAATGACCTTGACGGTCTGATCGATGAAAATTACACGATCCATTACCGGCAGATCCGTATGGATAAGATCCCGCAGGAAGGCGGCGGAACGCAAAATGTGATCCTTTTCGATGAACTGCGTCCCGTTTGTTACAAGGATTATATTAACGGGATCGGACTGAATGACCCCATGATCGATGAGCGCCGGGATGACGGGATCGATAATGACGGCGACTGGAATCCGGAATACGATGACGTGGGTGCGGACGGTAAGGACAATACCAACGATTACGGAGAAGGGGACGGTCTGCCCACTCCCGGCGAACCGAATTTTGACGCCACCGATGTGGACGAATCCGATCAGATTGGTCTGAGCAGTTTTAACTACTTTACTCCTTCCAATGCCTATCCCGAGAAAAATGACGAAACCCTCTGGGAATGGCTGAAACCGGGATATTTTGATGTGCCGACGACCATTCAGAACGGTCAGCCGGTTGCCGGCGAGGATGGCGACTTTATTTACGGTTCGGCCTATTTTCCGCTTCGTGCCGGTGAAACCCAGCGCTTTTCTCTGGCGCTGGCCTACGGACACGATCTGGACGACCTGTACAAAAACCGCCTGACGGTTCAAAAGATCTATGATAGCGATTACCGTTTTCCCTCGCCGCCGGATAAACCGACACTGACCGCAGTACCCGGCGACGGAAAGATAACCTTATACTGGGATCGCGAAGCGGAAAAATCGGTGGATCCCGTTACGAAAGAAATGGATTTCGAAGGCTACAAGATCTACAAAGCCACCGATTCTGACTTCAATGAAAAATTTACGGTTACCAACGCCAACGGCATTGTTACCGGCTATGTCCCCCTGGCACAGTTCGACCTGAAAAACGATATCAGCGGATTGTTTGAACCGAACTCGGAACTTTTTCAGGAAGCCGACGGCTATACGGTAAACCTCGGCAGCAACACCGGACTGCAGCACAGTTTTGTAGATGAAGACGTGATCAACGGTAAACAATATTATTATGCCGTTGTGGCTTATGACCGCGGCGACCCGGCGGCGGATATCTACCCGTCCGAAAATACGAAGTTCATTTCTATTCAACCGGACGGGACGATCATTACGGACATCAACACCGCAGTAGTCCGTCCGCAGCCCGCCGTTGCCGGGTATGATCCGCTGAACGCAAATAAACTCCTTATTCACGACCAGGGACCTGCCAGCGGCAGGATCTCTTATGCGGTCCTGGATGAGAGCAAACTTACCGGACACAGTTATCGGGTTACCTTTATGGATACCCGCAATGACAGCCTGGATAATAACGGAAATGACACCCTGGATCTTGAAGATCCGAACGAATTCACACCGCTTACCACCTGGTATTCCGTAATGGACCTGAGCGGCTACACGCAAACTATGGATATTGATACGGCATTTAATTTTACAGATAAAAAGCATATCATTGCATCCAGTCTGCTGATCGCCGAAAGTGACGATCCGGATAACTATTTAAGCTTATCGGAATTTGTTCTGGATGATGAACGCGGCAGGATAAGGCTGGCGGATGACGCGTCTCTGTTACCGGGCAACTATACGCTGAACTACCAGTATTATCCCGTTTATCAAAGCCGGAATATCCTGGGTTCTGCTTTTGCACCGGAAACCAGGGATTCGGATATTTTCGACGGTCTGCAGCTGGTTTTTGAAAACGACTGGACCATTCAGAAAGACGAGGTCAATACCAGCTGGAACACCGGCACCACGCGCTTGATGGATTTCAGCATGCGTGCCATTCAGTCAACGTTTGGAGATAAGATATTGACAGGCATCGCGTATCCGGCCAATTATGAATTACGGTTTACCGACTCAACGGTGGTCGGCTATACCACCCCGGATATTCTGATCTCCAATGTCTATTCCAGTCTGCCCGTATTTCTGCGCCCGCAGCCGGTAAAGACAAACTTCTATCTCTACAATACGACCGACGGCATTTCCGTTCCGTTTATCTTTTCCGGAGGTGTAAAAAACAGTGCGGACATTTATGAACTGACCAACGGCGCAATGCTGAGTACTTTCTTCTACCTTCCCGGCGATACGGATTCCCTGAGCGCCGTTTATTCCTGGGTTATAAATTTCCGCAGTCAGGCTTCGCTGCGTCCGCGTTTCCGAAACGGCGATGTCCTGACGATCGTCACGAAAAAACCTTACCGCATGAGTGACATTTATGAATTCAGCACTGAAAAACCGACGATAGACAGTGAATTGGCGGAAGGATCCCTGGACAACATCCAGGTAGTTCCTAATCCCTATATTGTAGCTAACAATATGGAAGCCCCGCTGCCGCCGGCAGTTACTTCCGGTCGCGGAGAACGCAGGATCGAATTCCGCAAATTGCCCGGCGATGCCAAGGTTTATATATTTACTTCCACCGGAGCCCTTGTCAGGACGCTGAACCACAGCGGGGATATCCATAACGGAACCCTGGCATGGGATCTGAAATCCAGCGAGAACCTGGATGTCGCCTTCGGCGTATATTTCTACGTGATCGAATCATCCGCCGGGAAAAAATCCGGGAAAGTCGGGGTGATCAAATGACGAAGAACAGGAAAGCTATCATGAAAAAGATCTTCACATTTGTAATCGCTATCGCATCGTTGCTTCCGGGCTTTGTGAAAGCACAGGATAAGGTTGGCACCACCGCCGCGAACTTCCTGAACATTCCCATCGGCGGGAAGGCGATCAGCATGGGCGGCGCCTATACGGCCATAGCCGATGATGCCACGGCTTTGTTCTGGAATCCCGGAGCGGTAGCCCGCAGCGGACGCAGCGATGTTTATACCAGCGTTACCAATTATTTTGTCGATGCACGGCACACCTGGTTTGGCGCGCAGTATTTTCTGAGCTCTGCGGATGTGATCGGGGTAAGCCTGAACAGCCTGAATTACGGCGACTGGGAAAAGGTGACTACCGTTGAAAATCCGGAAGGTACGGGTGAATACTGGCAGGCCAGCGATCTGGCAATGGCGCTGACTTACGCGCGCAGTATGACGGACCGCTTTTCTATTGGCGGCAGTGTAAAATACATCCGTCAGCAAATCTACAACGAATCGGCGTCGACGGTAGCCATAGACCTGGGACTGCTGTTCATTACCCAGTTCAACGGGCTGCAGATCGGGGCCAGTATTCGAAATTTTGGCGGATCTATGGAAATGCGCGGACGGGATTTGCTGACGCAGGTGGACCTGGACCCGGAAAGTCAGGGCAACAACGAAAATATCGTTTCCTACCTGAAAACGGATAAGTGGGCAATCCCTCTGACCTATGTGATCGGCGTTGCCATGCCGGTGATTGACCGGGATTTGACCAGCCTGGTCCTGGCCGCCGACGTAATGCGGCCGACCAACGATGCGCAAATACTGAACCTGGGTGCAGACCTGAAGATCGCGAATATGGTCAGCGTGCGGGCCGGATACCAGTCGTTGTTTAAATCCGAAAGCGAAAACGGACTTACCCTGGGCCTCGGCCTGAATGTCGATATTTCCGGCTATCAGATCGTGTTCGATTACGGGTTTCAATATTTCGGTAAACTCGGGATGTTGAATACGACATCGTTCACGTTAACGTTTTAAAGATTGCGTAGAGACGCAAGATCTTGCGTCTCTGCTACAAGATGATATGAAAAGAAGAGACAAGAAACAAATGAACATAAAACAAGAAACAAGAAAAGGAGAAAACAACATGAAGAAAATTCTTGTGATCTTAATGGTCATGTTGACCGCGTTCGCATTGGCAGATGTCAATGTAACCTATGTGGTGAACATGTCAACCCTTACCGGACAAGGTGTTACTGACAGCACCCATCTGGTACAAATCCGCGGATCCGAAGTCGGTCCCGAAGGCGTGGATAAATGGTATAACATTTTTCTCACCTGGGGAGATGACAGCCAAAACGCTACGAACGTCGGCGGTGACTACTGGGAATTGACGGTCGCTTATCCCGATTCCATGATCGGCTGGCGTATGGCTTATAAGATCTGCTACATGGATAGCGTAAATGAAGATGCCTACCATTGGGAAGACAATGTGATCGGCGGAAACCGCATGTTCAACTTGCCGGCAACGGACACAACGCTGGCGGTTGCATACGTAAATACTAATTACGATCCTCCCTATACCCCGTCCGATTCCGTGGACGTCTTCTTCCGCATCAACATGAGTGCAGATGACGCTTTCAATCCGGACAATATCCTCAGTATGGTCGGGGGACTCCCCATTAACGGAGCCTCCAGCAACATGTGGTCGCCCGGAACCTATGCCCTGACACAGGAAGGCAGTTCTGCTTTCTGGAACATCCATCTGAAATTCGATCCTTCGCTCATGCCCCTGACGGATCAGATGTACCGTTATCATAATAACGGTTTTGAATGGAACGGCCATTCCGAAAATCTGAACGGCGCCTATTTTTCAGGGAACGAAAACCGCGGGATCAGCCTGGGCACCAACGATACCACGATCGCCTGGGTCTGGTGGAACGACATTCCCGGCGGTGTTTTTGAAGGCAACGATACCGCCAATATCGTTTTTGGGGTAAACATGGCTTCCGCGATCGAAAACAACGGTTTTGAGATCGGTGACACGCTTGAAGTTCGTCTCGGTTACGAACTGAGCTCACCGGAAGTTGTCACGACCCGTATGACACACGTCGGTGGAACGCAGATGTATGCTGCAACCGTCAACAACGTTCCGCTTGTTTTCGGCGATTATCTCTACTATCAGTATTACCTGATCAAGAACGGCGTTGAGCAGCGGGAAGTTTACTACAACTTTAATTATGACGGAAGCACCGTCGGAGGCGCTGAACGCCGCCGCATTATCATTACGGACGCCAATCCCCAAATAGCGGATGTGGATGAAAGTGATGCCAGCGAACGCCGTATGCCCTTCTTCCGGAACAACAATCCGCTTGCGCAGAATGTCACGGTTCATGTCGAATGTGACCTGCGTCCCGCTTATGCGGCCGTTGCAGCCGGTAAAGTGCTGGACGACATTCAGGGTACGCAGGATATCAGCAGCATTTCCCAGATCAACGGCGTTGCCATCAACGGCCCGCTCTCGAATTTTGCGGAAGGCACCTGGGCCAGCTGGGGTTCGTCCCTGATGAACGACACTAACCGTGTAATGTTCGACGACGGTACCCATGGCGATGCTACCGCCGGTGATACCATTTATACGATCACCTATTTCCTGTCTCCGGACAGCGGTCATGTTGTCGGCCAGGAATGCAAATTCGGTATTAACGGCGGCGACAATGAAAGCGGCGAAGGCGGATACGGGAACAACCATATTGTGAACGTGGACGATTCCCAGGCAGAGAGCTATCTCTATATCGCTTTCGGCAGCATCAACCCGGTCTATTACAGCGACTGGACCTATACGCCGGGCGTTGCGGTCAGCGATGTGGTTCCGGCAAACTATAAACTTGCCCAGAACTACCCGAACCCCTTTAACCCGGTTACGACCATCAGCTATCAGCTGGCGGAAACCGGCGGTGTGCAACTGATCGTTTACGACATGAGCGGCCGCAGGATCCGGACCCTGGTGAACGAATATGCCAATGCCGGAAGTTACAAAGTCAGCTTTGACGCTTCCGATCTGGCCAGCGGCGTCTACTTTTACCAGCTGAATGCCGGCAATACCGTCATTACCAAAAAGATGGTATTGATGAAGTAATTGCCCGCTTCGGGTAAATACGGTTTTTCAAATAAAATCCCTTCCCGGCAACGGGAGGGGATTTTATATTTAACGGATAATATTGAGGCTAAGGTTAAGGTTGAGAAATACAGTCGTGTGGTATAGTTTCCGGCTTCTGTCTGTCCTGCGTTGTGAAAAATATAGCTCAGAGAAAAAGGAGACACGGCTGTAAGCTCCGAAACTTTGGAGCGAAGCAGGGACTTCTGGCTACTGGCTTCTGACTTCTGGCTTCTGAATCTATTCCACTGAGCTTTCCAGAAATTCCGTATCGCGTTTCTTCAGCGGCAGCGGGAACCAGGCAAAGGTGTATTTTTTCCATTCCTTATACTGCAGGTAACGGGATTCCGTGATGGATTCCGTTAAATTGGTACTGCCCATAAACAGCAGGATTAGAACAAGCACACCGAGCAATGCCGGGTAAAAGGAACCGGTAGCGTTCAGCGCGTACAAGGCAACGACCAGCCATTGGGCGATCTCGAAAAAGTAATTGGGGTGGCGGGCATATTTCCAGAGTCCGAAAGTATTGAAGCCCAGCTGATGCCGGTAGCTCCCGGCAAATTCCGGACTGCGTTTTTCGCTCTGGTAACGGTATTGCTGATTGTCGGATATCGTTTCGCCGACCAGAAAGAGCAGATGCAGGGCGAAGAGTAAAATATCGACACGATTCAAAGCTGTCGGATTCTGGCGGACCAGATACAGCGGCAGGGCAATGGCAAAGATCAGCAGCAATTGAAAAATGGAAATAAAGAACAAATTAAACAATTCAAAGAGGAAGCGGCCGGGAATACGCTCCCGCATGATCTCCCAGCGGTAATCCTCCCCGGTAAAACCTTGTTGGAAAGAGAAATTGTAACCGCCACGCCGGGCAAAATTGCAGGTCAGCCGAATACCCCATGCCGCAACCAGGACGGTAGCGATCAGCAGCCGGGCGTTGTTTGTATGCCCGTATAGCCAGATCAGTGCGTAAACCGGCGGTAAAACCGACCAGAGACGGTCAACCGTGGAATAATTCCGCGTCAGTAATCCGTAGAGAAAAGATACAATAATTGACACGATAAGGATGATAAAAGTGATTTGTAAAGCGTTCATGATTTCTCCCTGCCTGTGAATATTTCAACTGTTGAATATAAAAATATTTTAGCTGAATGAAAACGAAAAGGGTGTAGAACCGCGTTGCGGTTCGGTTTTTATTGTGCCGTTATTGTATTGACGTTAAACCCCGCCGGGGTTCGATAGAATATCGATCATTATTTACGGCATTGTACCGAAAGCGGGAAAAATGCCTGCCACACCCTATTGTACTCCGGACATTAAATAAATTCACCTTTTTAATCCGGACCTGTATTCAAAGCGTATAGCCGCTAGGTGATGAACACTCATAGCATCTCCATTGAACCGCGCTGCGGTTCGGTTTTTATTTCATCGATTTTCTATTGGTGTCGAACCCCGTCAGGGTTCAACAAAACATTGTACATTATCTTCTAACATTTGCGGCCGAGAGTAAAATCCTCGTTCGTGGATAAACCCAAATAGCATATAAACCCCAAAAAACATGAACCACGGCGTGGTTCTACAATTAGATATCCATGAAAGACAATTCATCAAAAAAAGAGTCATCGTCGATATCCGTGCACCTTTTCCGCATGTGATACAAGTAATCCTCGCGGGCCCGGCGTTCTTCCTGATATTCCTCGTCATCGGCCCGGATGAAGTCAATGATATGATCCATACGGTGGATACTATGGGTATAAGCCCAATAATCCTTTTCCCAGTTGCGGAAACCCTTGACCGGAATTTTTGTCCTGATCATCTCTTCCGTGGAACGCATAATTTCCTGAAGCAAATCATCCAAGGCAACTTTCGGATCCAGTGAGATCAATGTGTGCAATTGATTCCCGCGGCCGGCAATCGCGTAGATCTGGCAACGCTTCTTTTCGAGCAATCCCGAAATGAACGCCACAAGCTGATCGTTGTTCAAATGAATTTCGCGACCGTGTTTTTCCGCCCGGATCATGATGTGGTATGCGATTCCTAAAGATAAACTCATGATCGTCCTCCCCGTTTTGACAATGTAACTTACGGACCTTCTCTTTTACCTTCAAGCAGAGTATTTCAGCTGTGACGGCAATCACAACTTCCCAATAAAATTCAGCGGCATATAAATAAATTTTAACCTTGAAAAAAAAGATATTTATTCATAAAATTATAAGCTAACTAATCGATACCAGGACAAGGAAAAAATATGAAAAAAATTGCATATCTGTTATGCGTTTTAGCGGTAGTCGCTTACGCGCAAAACCCCATTTATTCGGTACCCGCATTCCCCACGGAATTTGACTCCATTGTCGTATACTACGATGCAACGCTGGGAAATCAGGCTTTGAAAAATTATAGCGGCGATATTTACGCACATACCGGCGTAAAAATCGAAGGCAGCACCCAGTGGGAATATGTCTGGACGGATTGGCCCGGCACCAACACCGAAAAGAACAAACTTGTGAAAATCGGCGACAATCTTTACAAACTGCTCATCGCTTTTCCGCATGAATATTACAACTGCCCGGAATCCGTAAAGATCCTGCAACTGGCCTTTGTCTTCCGTAGCAGCACAGGTTCGCCGCAGAGCGAGGATCTGTTCCTTAGTTTGTATGAACCCGGGATTACTACCGCATGGCTGGAACCCGCCTTGCAGAATGAGTTCGGAGAACCGGAACGTTCCCCGGTGTTTTTTAGTGAAACCCGTACCGAGGAGCTGCATCTGGTTGCAGGCGTCAGCGATGTAGCGGACAGCATCGTTCTTTACGTCAATGAAGTACTTCAGTATGCCGTAAGTGGCAACGACAGTCTGATATATGACCTGCCCTCTGCGGCTTTGCAGAACGGATTGAATTATCTGAAAGCCGTGGCCGTTGCCGGAGGACTCCGGGATACGACCGAAAAGCTGTGTATCATCAAATACGGTGCGAACAGCGGCGCGCGCCCCGCCGGACTGCAGGACGGGATCACCGTGCATTCGGGATCTTCCGTAAGCCTGTCGCTCTTCGCTCCCTATAAAGAACATATATTCGTGATCGGGGATTTCAACGACTGGAAGGTGGACCCCGGCTACCAGTTGAAAAAGGATGTCCGACATGCGGATTCAACCTGGTTCTGGCTTACCTTAACGAACCTGTCGAGCGGCGCTCAGGCCTTTCAGTATCTGGTGGACGGCGAGATCCGTATTGCGGATCCCTACAGTCCGCTGATCCTCGATCCCTGGAATGACGAGTATATTTCCGATACACGCTATCCGGGATTGAAAGCTTATCCGAAGGAAAAAACCGCCTTTCCGGTGGGGGTGCTGAACAGCGATCCGCCGGCCTTTGAATGGAGCGACCAGGATTTTGTGCGACCGGCAAAGGACGAACTGGTTATCTACGAATTGCTGGTACGCGACTGGAGTTATCAGCGGACCTACCAGGTGCTGATCGATTCCATTAACTATTTTAAACGGCTCGGGATCACGGCAATCGAACTGATGCCGGTCCAGGAATTTGAGGGGAACGAGAGCTGGGGCTATAATCCCATGTTCCATTTTGCTCCGGACAAATATTACGGTCCGCCGGATAAGTTGAAAGAACTCGTAAACCTCTGCCACAACAATGGCATTGCGGTGATCCTGGATGTGGTTTATAACCATGCTACCGGACAAAATCCGCTGGTACGGCTCTACAATGAAGGTGATTACGGAAAACCCACAACGCAAAATCCCTGGTTCAACACCGGGGACATGCATCCGTTCAGCGTTTTCTATGATATGGACCACGAAAGCAGGGCGACGCAGTATTATCTGGACCGTGCCAACCGCTATTGGATCGAGGAATACCACATTGACGGATACCGCTTCGATCTGTCGAAGGGTTTTACCCAAACCTATTACGGAACCGATGTCGCGGCTTGGGGCCACTGGGACAGCGGCCGCATTGCGATCCTGAAACGCATGGCGGATAAAATTTGGGAAACGGATCCCGGAGCTTACGTGATCCTGGAGCATTTCAGCGATAATAACGAAGAACTGGAACTATCCAATTACGGCATGATGCTCTGGGGGAACGGCAATCACAATTATTCCGAAGCCTCCATGGGCTATCTGGGCAACTCGGACCTGTCCTGGCTCTATCACGGCAGCCGAGGCTGGACTTACTGGCATGTGGTCGGCTACATGGAAAGCCACGATGAAGAGCGCATTACCTACAAGAACAAAGAATACGGCAACAGTTCGGGAACCTATAACATCAAGTACCTGAACAACGCCCTGGACCGCATGGAGCTCAGCGCGGTATTTCTGCTGAGTCTGCCGGGACCCAAAATGATCTGGCAATTCGGCGAGCTGGGTTATGATTATTCCATCGAATATAACAGCCGTACCGGAAACAAGCCGATCAAATGGGAATATTACAAAGTAGCCGATCGCCGGGATGTATATAACCTCTATTCAGCCATGAATTTTTTGCGGGCGAATTACCGGACCTTTGGCGCTGCCACGGGCGTGGAACTTTACGTCGGCAATAACATTCCCGCAAAGCGCATCAAGCTGTCCGGCGAGGGTCCCAATGCGGTCGTTTTAGGGAATTTTGATGTTGTGCCTCAGACCGTTGATCCGGCATTCCATCATGCGGGTCCGTGGTACGGATATTTTTACGGTGATACGCTGAATGTCAGCAATACCAACGCGGGCATTTTGCTTGCACCGGGAGAATATCGCATTTATACGGATCAAAAGCTGGATTCGCCGCCCGTGGCGCGGGAATCGATCTTGCCGCGATCCTTTGCATTGAAACAGAATTATCCCAATCCTTTCAATCCGCAGACACGAATCTGCTATACCTTGACAGCCGATAATCCGGTGGATCTTTCGATCTACGATTTGCAGGGACGCAAACTGCGAACCCTGGTAAGCAGCTATCAGCCGGCGGGAGAATATGAGGTCATTTTTGATGCGGAAAGTCTGAGCAACGGCGTTTACCTTTACCGACTGAAGAGTGGGCGCCACACGGAAACAAGGAAAATGCTATACTTGAAATAGCACCTGCCGACGAAGAATCTATGGCTATCGTACTTTCCTTTACATCCCTGTGCATCTTGCTGGTCGCAGGAAAACTGCTGCGTGTGCGCATCCGCATATTTCAGAAATTGTACCTTCCGGCCGCCGTGATCGGTGGTTTGCTGGGACTCATCCTCATTCAGTCCCTGGGAAAGCATTTGCCCTCTGCTGTCCACGACGGCTGGGAAAAGCTCCCCGGCTTTCTGATCAACATTTGTTTTGCCTGTCTCTTTCTGGGCGTGCGCATTCCAAAGTTATCTAAAATATGGCAGCAAAGCGGTCCGCAACTGGCTTACGGACAAATCGTCGCCTGGGGCCAGTATGTGGTGGGTATCGGACTTGCCCTGGTTCTGCTCACGCCGCTTTTTCATATACCGGCCTATTTCGGGGTCATTATCCCCGTGGGCTTCGAAGGCGGCCATGGAACGGCATCCGGTCTGGCAGAACAGTTTGCGGCATACGGATGGCCGGAAGGCCGCGACTTTGCAATGACATCGGCGACCTTTGGGATCATCTCCGCCATTATCAGCGGTACCTGGCTGATCAACCGTGCCGTGCGCAAAGGCTATACCCGGCAATTGAAACGCATTGAAGATATTCCGGAGAACAACGTCATCGGAATTTACGATCCGGATGAACAGCCTTCCGCCGGCAGGCAAACCGTGGCTGCAGGATCCGTCGACAGCTTTGCCCTGCATCTTGCCATTGTCGGACTGGCGGTTTTTATCGGATATGCCTTCAAGCTTGGACTCACAGCCCTTGAATCGCTTTCTCCCGCGATGCAGAAGAACGGCATTCTGAGCTCTTTCCCGCTTTTTCCCCTGGCCATGGTCGGCGGACTGCTGATCCAGCTTTTCATATCGCGGGTATTGAACATGGCGCATATCCTGGACAGGGAGACTTTGCATCGCATTTCCGGAACGGCGCTGGATTTTCTGGTCGTTTCCGCGGTTGCCATGATCAATATTTCCATGATCTCCAGCAATATCGTTCCGCTGCTGATCCTTGTTGCCGCCGGTATTCTGTGGAATACGGGATGCGTGCTTTTCCTGGCCCGCCGCCTCTTGCCGGATGCCTGGTTTGAACGCGCCATCGCCGAAATGGGGCAATCCATGGGCGTAACCGCGACCGGACTCCTGCTTCTGCGGGTTGTGGATCCGGAACAAAAGACGGCCGCGTATCCGGCTTTTGGCTATAAACAGCTTTTACATGAACCGATCATGGGCGGCGGGATCTGGACATCGGTGGCATTTCCGCTCTGCATCCTTGCGGGACCGCTGACGGTGTTTCTGATCGCCTGCTCTGCCATTGGCATCTGGCTCATCGTCTGGCTGCTGTTTTTCCGCAAAAACGTGGCCGCATTAAAATCAACAAAATAAGATGACAATCTTTAGCATATCCCTTATTTTAACAGGATCCTGCCCGCTGCAGCGGAATTTGACAGAAAACGCCAACATTTAAAAAATCAAGGCCGTAAATGAAAAAAAATTGCCTTCCTCTTATTGCCCTTATGCTTTCCGCGGGTCTTTATGCGCTGGACATTAGGAAGATCGAGCCGCCGAACTGGTGGGCGGATATGGAACATGACACCGTAAAGATTTTGTGTTACGGCGATGATTTCAGCGGCTGGGAGGCGGACCGGTGTTCGCGGAACGCAAAGATCGTTGATGCCCGGGCTTATCCGAATACACAGTTCTATGCGCTGACATTGAAGATACGCAGGGCGGGGGAGTGCCGTATCGTTTTTACCAATAAGCTGAACAATGAGAACAAGGAATTTATTTTTCCCGTTCTGGAACGCAGGGCCCGCGATATCCGCACCATCGGTCCTGAAGATGTCGTGTATCTGCTGATGCCCGACCGCTTTGCGGACGGAGATCCCGAGAATAATCTTATTCCGGGACACAATGACCCGGTCCGTCCGGATCACCGCTGGGGCCGGCGCGGCGGCGACCTGCAGGGTGTTATGGATCACCTGGATTATCTTCAGGAACTCGGTATCACGGCTCTGTGGATGACCCCCGTTTATGAAAATAACTACGTCAATTGCTATCATGGCTATACGCCGACGAACACCTATGCCGTGGAACCTTTTCTGGGCACCTTTGACAGCTATAAGGCCCTTGCGGATTCCTGTGGAAAGCGCGGCATTAAGCTGATCCAGGACCACATTGTCAATCATCTTGCTCCCACGCACCCCATCGCTCAGGATCCGCCCTCGCCGGAATGGCTCAACGGAACGGTGGATGAGCACGAGGAATGCAATTACCGCATTATGGACGTCACGGATATCTATGCGCCGGAAGAAGTACGGCGCAAACCGGCGGAAGGCTGGTTCGCCGGCTATCTGGCGGACATGAACCTGCGCCATCCGGAGGTGCTGGACTACTGGATCTATCATGCGATATGGTGGATCGAAAGCGTCGGGCTTGACGGTATCCGGCAGGACACCTATGCCTATTCCGATCAGGAAGGGCTTCGCCGCTGGGCTGCCGCCCTGAAACGCGAATACCCGCAGCTCTTTATCGTGGGCGAGATCATGGAATTCGATCGCAGCCGTCTGGCTTTTTTCTTCAATGCGGAACGGGACAATGCGCTCAGTTCCATTGCGGATTTCGGCTTTTCTTCGGAGATATACCAGCTGATTGCGGAGAATAAACCGGTCGCGGATTTCTACCGGGAGATCAGTAACGATTTTATTTACAGCGATCCCAATCGCATGCTGACCTTTATGGACAATCATGACATGGGACGATTCTATACGGCCGTGAAGGGAAATATCCGGGATTATCTGAATGCCTTTGCTCTGCTGTTTACCATGCGCGGGATCCCGCAGATCTATTACGGGAACGAGATCGGCATGGAAGGCGGACACGATCCGGAAAACCGCCGGGAATTTCCGGGCGGTTTCCCGGGAGCGGAACAGAATGCCTTTGAACAAAGCGGCCGGACTGCAGAGGAAAACCGCATCTTCAATCAGTTCCGCACCTTTACTGCGCTGCGAAAAGATCATTCTCCGCTGTTCCGCGATGCCATGCGGCACGATCTTCAGGAAGATGCCTATCTGGTCCGTCGCGGACAAAAAGGCGGGGATACGGCTTTGCTGACCGTTTATAATGCATCTGAAAATGCAGCTGTGATATTTTACGGCCGTCTGCTTCCGGAAAATTATACGCATTTTGAAACACTGAAACCTGTCAGTATGGGAAAGATGCAGATCGATACAACAGAAAAGCGGATAACGCTGCCGGGCAAAGAAAGTACGGTTTTACTTTTTAAAAAATAAATTTTTACGAATTGGTTTTTCCGTTGCGGGATGCCGTTTCGGAGATCTCGCAGCAGCCCTTCAACACAACACGGATACAGGTGCCTTTTCCGGGCTTGGAGGACCTTACGAATATTTTCCCCTGATGATATTCTTCGATAATGCGTTTGGTCAGCGAAAGTCCCATACCCCAGCCGCGTTTTTTTGTGCTGTAGCCGGGTTTAAAAATGGTTTTCCACTGTTTGTCGGGGATACCTTTCCCGCTGTCCTCAATATCAATGTAAATGGAATCTTCCTGCTGTTGAATATTGACCCGGATTTTTCCCGCTTTGCCTTCCAGGGCATCCACACCGTTCTTGATCAGATTTTCCAGCGCCCATTCCAGCAGTTCGCGGTTTGCAAGAACCGCAGCCTGTACATTTAAATGGAACTGCAGGTCCACGGCCTTGTTTTTTTGGGGAATGCGGCGTTCAATGTATTCCTTGACATTCTTAAAGAGGTCTTCGGTGGCAATGGGCTCGCGCCGGACCTTTGCGCCGATCTGGGCAAAGCGGTTGGAAACTTTTTCCAGACGACGGATATCCACGTCCATTTCCTGTACGATCTCGGAATTTTCGCCAAGCTGAAGTTTGGCCATTTCCAGCCAGCCCATCAGTGAAGAGATCGGCGTTCCAAGCTGATGTGCCGTCTCCTTGGCCAGGCCTACCCAGATGAATTTTTTTTCACTGCTGCGGATATATTGAAATCCCAGAAAACCGGCGAGAATGATGACCAATGCACCCAGGATCTCAATAAAGGGAAGGTAAGTCAAGCGCTGGATGGTCATGCTGTCGCCGTAGTGGATCAAACCCAAAACCTGATCACCGATCACCAAAGGCACCGCTTGGTTATTCTCATCCATTTTCGAGGCGATTTCCCACAAACGTGCGCGTAACTCCGGTGTCGCTGTCGCCGTATCGGCAATGGAGGGGACATTTTTCCAGGCATTGATCTCCCGGCTTCCCGGTACGGTGATGATAATGGGAAAGGATATGCGCGGAATGATCTCTTCAAAGAAAAATCCGTAATCCGTAAAAGCCGCATCGCCGGCAAGCCGGGCATAGAGCTCGGTATAAAAGATCAGGGACTGCTCGGATTCATCGCGCAGTTCACGAACAATGGAATGGGAATAGAACAGCACAGCACCCGCGAACAGCAGGGAAACTGCGATCAGAATAAATTTAATGCGGGAACTGTTGAACATGCGATGAATCCTTGTTGTTTTCGGAAAATAAAAATATATTCATCAAGGAGCAACGGTTAAATAGCGGAATTGGACCCATGACGGAAAAACAAAACACAAAAAAGCCCTTCTTTATCCTGTTTTTCATGCTGTTCGCTGCGTTTCCCGCTTTTTCCCGCGACAGCTGCGAATGGCATATCCGTGTAAAATACCCAGGGGATATCCCGGCGCAAGAGGCAATTTATATTGCCGGCACCTTCAACAACTGGGATCCCGGTGATCCGGATCATCGTCTGCAGCGAGCTGGGGACGGAAGCTGGCAGATACGTCTGGATCTTCCTGCGGGGAATCAGGAATTTAAGTTTACCCGCGGAAGCTGGAACAGCGCCGAGACAAAAGCAAAGGGTGCAATACGGCAAAACCGCCGGATACGATTATACAAAGCGCTTCATCGCCGGCAATATCGGATCGCCGGCTGGCAGGATCCGGCGCCTGCAGAAGATATATTTGCAAGTATTTGCGGAAATATTGAGATCATCCCGGACTTTTTCATACCTCAATTGCAGCGCAGCCGCAGGATCTGGATCTATCTGCCTCCCGGATATGCAGAATCGGAAGCCAATTATCCGGTCCTGTATTTGCAGGACGGACAAAACTGTTTTTCCCGGGCAAGCGCATTCAGCGGCGAATGGCAGGCGGATGAAACGCTGGAGGCGCTGATCCGGAAAAAGAAAATCCCGCCGCTGATCGTCGTGGGCATCGACAGCAGTCCGGAATACCGGCTGAACGAATATGCGCCTTTTTCATTTAGCTACAAGGAAAAGGAAATACGGGCGCAGGGCCCGGCCTATGCAGCATTCCTTTCCGGAACCTTAAAGCCATACATTGATACGCATTACAAGACCTTGAGCGACCGCGAGCACAACGGTGTCGCTGGCAGCTCGATGGGAGCCGTTATTTCTCTGTATACGGCACTCAGCTATCCGGATCATTTTTCCATGGCCGGAGCACTATCGCCCTCTTTCCGGCTTTTCCCCCTTCAGATGCAGGAGATCCTCAGGGCCGCCGCAGCTTTTCCCCTAAAGGTCTGGATGGATATCGGCAGCCGGGAATCAGAGCGCAAGGGACGGAAAGCGTATCTGCAGCCAATTGCCCGGATGCTCCGGGAAAAAGGAACGGATGTCCGTTACCGGCTGATCTGCGCCGGAGAACATAACGAAAAAAGCTGGAAACGCCGCTTTGGGCGGGTCCTGCGTTATCTATACGGAGGACGGAATGTACCATGATCTGCAAATGCCGGTCGTAAATTTGCCGCTGATCGGTGTTAAACGCCAGCAGGCACTGGCGGCTGTCGGCGTTCATACGCTTGAAGATCTGCTTTATTATGTTCCCCGTGCTTATCTGGACCGCAGTTCCGTTAAGCCCATCGGACATCTGGTGCCGGGGGAGTCCTGTACGGTGATCGGGGAAATACTGCGGACAAAGATCCAGCAGGCCCGCCGGCGGAAGATTTTTAAAGTCGAGATCTCGGATAGTTCGGGCATTCTGACCTTGAACTGGTTTCACGGCATCGAATGGATCAGCAAGGTTTTTAAAGCGGGAGATACGGTATCCGTCTTTGGAAAAGTCGAATTTTTTCAGGGCAATGCCATGACCCATCCGGATTTTGATTTTATCGATGAAAGTCGTGAAGCCCTGAATACCGGGGGCGTGATCCCGGTCTATCCGCTGACCCAGGATCTGCGGCGCTGTGGTTTCAGCAGCCGTTCTTTCCGCAGACTTTTTGCCGCAGTGCTTGAGCAGCTTCCGGCGGATATTCCCGGCAGCATTCCCGAATCTCTGCGGCGGGAACAGAGCTTTATGCCTTTTTCGGAGGCGATCAGGCAAGTGCATTTTCCCGGTTCCGCCGAAACCCTTCAGTCGGCACTGCGCCGCTTTAAATTTGAAGAATTCCTTATGCTGCAGCTGCTGATGGCGATCCGGAAACAAAAAAGCCGGCAGGAAAGGAACAATGCGCCCTGCAGTAAAGCCGGAAATATCATCCATCGTCTTTACCACCAGTTGCCTTTTGAGCCCACCAATGCCCAAAAACGCGCAGTAAAGGAGATCTACGCTGATCTGCAGGGAAAAGCGCCGATGAACCGGCTTTTGCAGGGTGACGTCGGTTCCGGGAAAACCCTGGTGGCGGCAATGTGCGCGGCAATTATGACGGCGAATGGCTACCAGACGGCAATTATGGCGCCGACCGAGATCCTGGCGGAACAGCACGCGCAGCACTTCCGGCGGGAATTCGAGCGCCTTGAAGTGGAATCATGCCTGATCACCGGAAAAACACCGCGTAAAGCGCGTGAAAAAATTTTGGAAGATATCGCGACCGGCAAGACCCCCATCGTCATTGGCACTCATGCGCTTATCTCAGAAGATGTTCACTTTCATCGGCTTGGACTGGTCGTGATTGACGAACAGCACCGTTTCGGCGTGGAGCAGCGGGGATCCCTCATCGGGAAAGGCGTACTGCCACATGTGCTGGCCATGACAGCCACACCCATTCCACGCACCCTGAGCATGACCATCTACGGGGACATGGATGTTTCGCTGATCGATGAAATGCCGCAGGGGCGCATACCGGTGCGCAGTAAAGTGGTGGAGCCCGGACGCCTGGAACAGGTTTACCGTTTTATCGAACAGGAAATGCAGGCAGGAAAACAGGTTTACGTGGTATATCCGCTGATCAGCGAATCGGAAAAGACGGATCTTCAGGCGCTGGAGCAGGGATTTTCCTTTCTCCGTGAGCGATTTGCGGACTATCGGCCGAAAATGTTGCACGGAAAAACAAAAAAAGAGGAAAAGCAGCGCATTATGCAGGATTTTAGGGGAGGCCGGACCCAAATGCTGGTCAGCACGACCGTGATCGAAGTGGGTATCGACAATCCTAACGCCACCGTGATGCTGATTGAAAATGCGGAACGCTTCGGACTGAGCCAGCTGCATCAGCTGCGCGGAAGAGTGGGACGCGGGAAGGACGCATCCTGGTGCATCCTGGTCCGTCGCAGTGATACAGATACTGCGCTGGAGCGTCTGCAGGTTCTGGAAAGAAGCAACGACGGATTCCGTATTGCGGAAGAGGATCTGCGTCAGCGCGGTCAGGGCGAGATCTTCGGCGTGCGTCAGCACGGCTTGCCGGAATTCAGGTTTGTGGATATGTATACGGACCGTTCGCTTCTGGAAGCAGCTCGTAAAGCGGCTTTTGAACTGATCGCGGCAGACCCGCACTTGCTAAAGGAACAGCATCGTGCATTGCGGAATCATTTTTTACGGTATTATAAAGACAAACTCCGGCATGCGGGGATTTCGTGAGTCCCGGACTTGCTCCTGTTTTTTGAATGATCAATAGAAAGTAAAAATCCTTTTTTACTTCTTCTCTTATCCCTTACTCCGTTTTTTTCCCAAAATCCGACGGGACATATATTCCAATTGTTTAAGAGTTATGGGACAGAGCTAAGGAAAGTAAAGTGGAGGCGGCAAGGAACGGGAAGACCTTAAGGGCTTCCGGGCGTCAATCCAATTGAAGATTGGATTGACGACTCAAATAAATTGACTCAAATAAATTGACTCAAATAAATTGACTCAAATAAATTGACTCAAATAAATTGACTCAAATAAATTGACTCAAATAAATTGACTCAAATAAATTGACTCAAATAAATTGACTCAATCCGCTACTGCAACGCTTCCTGGCTGTCAAAGCTACGATAAGGATTGAGCTGCTTCAAGATAAAGTCATAGTCGGATTTCCCGGATGTCAGATGTACCGCGAGAATTTTCCCCAGTCCGGGACCCAGCATAAAACCTTGACCGCACATACCGATAGCCAGAAAATTATTTTCCAGTTCGCGGTTGTAACCGATCAGCGGAAAACCGTCGGGAGTCATGGGATACAGTCCCCGCCAGGTGCGGCGGACCCGTAGACTCCGCAGGCGCGGATAGATCCCGATCATTCGACGCACCACCAATGGCAAAAATTCCGAGGTATTGTCGCAATCGAATCCGGTCCGTGCAGGGTGCGGCGTAATGCAAAAAACGATTTGTCCCTCTTTGTTCTGATAAAAATAATAATTTTTGGAATCTTTTTCCGGGCGCATATCCACGATCATGGGATCGAAAAGCGACCGTACCGGCTCGCTGATGCCGGCTTCGTGTGAATCCGGATTGACCGGAAAATCCTGTCCGCTCAGCCTTGCGATGTTGGCGGCATGCGCACCGGCGCAATTGATGATCAGCCCTGCAGAATAGGTGCCCTTATTTGTGCGGACTTCTTCGATGCGCTTTCCCCGGGTCCGCATTTCATGGACTTCTTCTCCGAAATAAAATTCCGCTCCGCTTTGTCTTGCCAGCTGAAAATAGGCATCGGAAGTCAGCAGCGGCGAAGCGGAACCGTCCTCCGGAGAAAAGGTACCGCCAAGCAGTCCTTCGGGATTGATTCCGGGTATCCGGCGTATGACGGCATCTACGGAAAGCCAGGAAATATTCAGCTTGTAGCGGACTTGGATCTGCAGCAGCTCTTTAAAAGTCCTTTCTTCTTCGCGGCGATAAGCCGGATAGCAATATCCGCCCTGTTTCCAATGAATATCAAAACCGTGTTTATCCTGCATTGAAGAAAAGCAGCGGATGCTTTCCTGACATATCGCAATCTTGGCCGGATCGGAATGGGTAGCGCGTACGCCGCCGATCGCTGCCCGGTTCTGTCCGCGGCCGACCGAAGCTTCCTTTTCCAAAACCGCGACCCGGAGTTTTTCCAAGGCCAGGTAATATGCCAGCGGAACCCCGACGCTGCCGGCGCCGATGATCAGGATGTCGTAGCGTTTCAACACGGGCTCTCCTCGGTAGCTTCGGTATCTTCGTTGATCAGCGCCTGCATCGGTATTTCGACCGATAGCGGCCGCTTGCTGCTCGGAGTCACTTCTTCGGGAGGAATGCCCATTTCACGGAAGATCTTCGGAAGCAGCAGAGCGCAGTTCCTGCCGCCGCAGGATCCCATGCCTACGCGCAGGACCTTCAGCTGATTCAGGTCATGGACCGCATGTTCCGTGATGAATTTCCGGATCTCGCCAACGGTGACCATCTCGCAGTGGCAGACATAAGCATTGTCGGGTAAGCAGGAATACGAGGTGTCCCTCGCGGGCCGTACCGCAGTTTCCGGCTGAATCCGGATACCGGCGATCCGGGAGGCATTCTTTAGCGACACTTTTAATGTGATCAGCGTTGTCCGGGTCTTTTTATGAAAACGGATCTTAAGGACAATGCCGCTTTCCAGTACATTTTCATCGATATCCGTAAGCGGTAAAGTATCGCCGGGCGAAAAATCCGGAATGAATTCATAGGGGAGTACAAGTTCAGCATGCCGTGCATCCCGCTTGCGGGCAAGCGTGATGGCAAGTCCGGGACAGATGGCTACACACTGCATGCATCCTGTGCAATTTCCGGTATATTCCGGAATATCCAGGATATTGCCAAGACGGGGATGCAGCTGAATGGCGTTCACGGGACAAATGCTGACACAGGGATTGCAGGGAATTTCCTGGAGGCAGTGTATAAGCGGCCGGAAATTTTCGTTGAGGGAGACGGACTGCGGGGGATAGATTTTTCCGGGCGGGCTTTTTAGAACGCGGACTTTCTCGTTAAGAGCGTCATCGATTCGGATGTTCTTGCCGAGCAAATTTGCCATCTGCAGTCCGGCAATGCGTCCGCCGAACATGGCCGAAGAAGCCTCCGCAATCTCCTCGGCATCTCCCGCTTTGAGCACCGGGAATCCGAAAGATTGCGCCATTGTATAGAATTCATCGATAGGTGCCAGCCCTACCGCGATCAGCAAGGTGTCGACATCAAAGGTTTTTGCCGTATTCAAAAGAGGATCGTTCATTTCATTGACTTCCGCAATGGTCACACGTTTAAGCTTTTCATCGCCTTCGGCGCTCAGAATGGTATGGCGCAAATAGATGGGAACTCCCATGCGCCGGATCTTGTCCGCATGAACTTTGTAACCGCCGGGTTGGGGAAGAATGTCACAAATGCCTTTCACACAAATCCCGGCCTGCAGGGCGTGATAGGCGGCGATCAGGCCAACATTTCCGCTGCCGACGATGAAAATGCTGTCGGCGACTTTAACGCCGTCGCGATTGACCAGAGTTTGAAAGGCGCCGGCACCGAAAATACCGGGCAAGGCATTTCCGGGAAAGACCAGAGAACGTTCGCGTGCCCCGGCGGATACCAGCAATCCCCTGAAATCGACGAGGGCATAACTGCGGTTGTTCACAAACAATCCGGCCTTGCGGTCCTTGTAAATGCCGGCGACGATAGTATTGGACAGGACCCGGATATTCGGATGTGTCCGCACTTTTTCTGCCAGCAGCTTTGCGATCTCGTGCCCGCGCGTACCGGCATAACAATCTTCGGTAGATCCAAAGAATTTATGTGTCTGCAGTAAAAGTTTTCCGCCGAGCTTTTCCTTGTCGTCTGCAAGTAAAACGGAAAAACCTGCATCGGCCAGTTCCAGGGCAGCCGTTAATCCGGAGGGACCGCCGCCGGCGATCAGCACATCACAGTTATAGCGCAAAGCCTTGGCTTTTCCGGGCATTTTGTCCTTTTCTGGCAATTCGGGTATGCCGTCCAGAGTGCGGATATCCATATTTGCTTTCAGGGGAGTGATGCAGGATTTTAAAGGAATACCGTCGATCAGTACCGTGCAGTGTGAACATTGGCCGTTGGCACAAAAAATTCCCTGGGACTGATGATTCCGGGGATGGTAGGAAAAAATATGTATACCGTTAGCGATGAGAGCGGAGGATACAGGATCGCCTTCACAGGCAATGCAGGTCCTGCCGTTACAGGTAAAAGGAACCTCTTTCTTTTCCGGGATATCCAGAACCGGGTGTGTTTTTATGAAGCGCACAAAATACTCCTGAAAAAACAGCGGAAATGTAGTAAAAAAATATTGGAAAATCATGATAAATATTTTACCGGATGAACCGCATAAGCATAGGATCGTGCTTCAGATCTCCCTCTCCGCTCCTTTTATGAAAAAATGGGGGAAGTTGTCATATTAAAAAATATCCGCCCGTTGCGGTTCCCCCTCCGAAAAAAATCCATCGCAATATTTTCAGTTTAAAAATTTTTAGACGAATGATCTTTAAACTAAAGGAGGGAATTCTTTTAAACGGACTTCGAACTTTCGGGCCGCATCAGCCGTTCATAGTGGCATTGCAGCAATGCGCCGGTATTTTCATCCCGCAGGTGCAGACCGTTGCCCTCGCACCATTTATAGACCTTGCATTTTGCGCATTTCCCGCTGCGGGTCCAGCTCCGGTCCCGCATGATCTGAAAGCGGTTTTCCCAGACTTCCCAAAAATCATCCCGGTAAATATTACCCTGAATGTAATCCGCCCGCAGACTTGGGCAGGCGGAAATGGAGCCGTCCGCCAGCACGGACCCGATATTGATCCCCGCCCGGCAGAAAAAGGGGTAATCCCGCGCCTGCAGTTCGTAATCTCCCAGAAAACCTTCACAGCCAGAATTGACGCGGATCTTTCCGGAATTGCGGGTTTCTGCAATAAAATCGTAAACCGCGTGAAATTGCGTGTCATCCAGTGACAATTCGGGATTGTCTTTGGCGCGGCCTTTGGGAAAGACCACAAAGATGCGCCAGCGCTTCAGTCCCGCATCGATCAGTAAGTCCCGTAAGGAAGGCAGTTCATTAAGATTGCGCTGATAAACGCAGGTGGCGACATCAAAAGTAAGTCCTTCGGCGGCGCTACCCAGGAGAATGGCTTTCAGCGCGCGTTCAAAAGATCCCTGGCAGCCGCGGAAACGGTCATGATTTTCCTGCAGTCCGTCCAGACTGATCGTCAGGGAGCGCAGTCCGGACTTCATCAGTCGCGAGAAGAGATTTTCGTTAAGAGCAAAGCCGTTGCTGACCATTCCCCAGGGGAATCCTCTTTGGCTGAACTGCCGGCCGGCCTCGCAAAGATCTTTGCGCAGGGTGGGTTCCCCGCCGGTCAGCACAACCGTTGTGTTGGGTGGATCCACGTGTGGACGAATAAGGTCCAGCACTGCCAGAAAATCTTCCAGCGGCATTTCCGGCACCTGCATTTCCTTGGAGCAGTCACTGCCGCAATGCATGCAGTTCAGATTGCAGCGCAGGGTACATTCCCAAAATAAATAGGTAAGCGGGTGCAGCCGCGCCTGATTGTGCCGGTAGCGGCGGTAAATGTCAAAGAAGATACGTTTTCGCAGATCCATATTGGTTAGGATAAAAATAATCGGAAGCGCAGGGTCTTCGGTTGTTCGGGAATAATTCCGGTCCGGATAAAGGGATCGCTATTCCGCTTCGTTTTCAAATTTCGCGAGGCTGTAACTGTGGGTATCCGGCAAAGTGTCCGGTTCGGCTTCCCGGTAGACGGACGAAACTCCGTATAAAGGTTCGACAGTGCCATAAAGCGGTTCCGGGCCGTATTCGGCCGGGGGCGGATTCAAAATACAGCCGCTTCCCAGAAGGCCTAAAGCGCTCAAAAGAAGCAGGTCCCAGAACTTATACAGTTTTTTCACAGCATTACCCCATGATCTTGATAACGGTTCAATTTAAAGCATTTTTCGGGAAAGGCATCAATTATTATATTTTTTCTTTCTCCCATAACAGAATCTTATTTTTCATAAACAGAATGATTTTTTATTTTGTTCCGGTAATCATCTTGTGAAAGATGAGGAATTATATTAGTTTTATGCGAATAAAAAAATCATTGATACGGGAGTTGGAATGATCAGCAAAGAACAAGCGTTGCGATACCACGCCGAACCGCGGCCGGGAAAACTGACGGTCCGCAGTACCAAAGCCTGCGAAACGCAGGAAGAACTCAGCATGGCCTACACACCCGGCGTAGCCGAACCCTGTCTGGAGATCGAAAGGGATCCCGCTGCCGTTTATCAATACACCAATAAAGGCAATCTTGTGGCCGTGGTTTCCAACGGCACGGCCGTTCTGGGACTCGGGAATATCGGCGCTGCGGCCGGAAAACCGGTCATGGAAGGGAAGGGGGTGCTTTTTAAACGTTTCGCGGATGTTGATGTCTACGATATCGAACTGGACACCCGGGATCCCGACGAACTGATACGGATCGTTAAAGCCATGGAGCCGACATTCGGGGGGATCAATCTGGAAGATATCAAAGCGCCGGAGTGCTTTTATATCGAAGAGACACTCCGGCGGGAGATGAATATCCCGGTTTTCCATGACGATCAGCACGGCACAGCCATTATTTCGGGTGCCGCCCTGCTGAACGCCTGTGAAGTGCAGCGCAAAAAGCTCGAAGATTGCCGTATCGTAATTTCCGGTGCGGGTGCTGCGGCGATTTCCTGTGCTTTACATTACGAACAATTGGGTGCCCGTCATGAGAATATCCTGCTTTGTGACAGCAAGGGTGTCCTTCATCGCGGACGAGCGGAGACCCTGGATAAAAAGAAGCAATATTTTGCCGCGGATACCCGGGCGCGCAACCTGGCGGATGCCCTGGAGGGCGCCGATATTTTTATCGGCCTTTCGGTCGGAGGCCTTGTAACGGAAAATATGATCCGGCGTATGGGAGCAAATCCCATTCTGTTCCCGATGGCGAATCCGCTGCCCGAGATCTCCTACGAGCAGATCCTTGCTTGCCGGCCCGATGCTGTTGCGGGTACGGGCCGATCCGATTATCCGAATCAGGTGAACAATGTGCTGGGATTTCCGTTTATTTTCCGCGGAGCTCTGGATGTTCGCGCCACTTGTATCAACGAGGCGATGAAGATCGCGGCGACGTATGCGCTTTCCAAACTGGCAAAAGAACCGTGCATTCCGGAAGTTGAACTGGCTTACGGCGGGACCCGTTTTGAATTTGGCCAGGATTACCTGATCCCGAAACCTTTTGACCCGCGTGTTTTCATTGAAGAATCACTGGCGGTTGCCGAAGCGGCTGTCCGCAGCGGTGCGGCTCCGGGACCCCTGCAAATTGAAAATTACCGGAGTTCTCTGAAGAAACGTTTACAAGAAATGAAAAATTCCCGTTAAAATTAGCGTGTTTCCGGTCACAAATCTATTCCGCCCCAAGGTATATAAAATTTATTTTATGAAAGAATGCAAAAATTTCTTATAATTACCCGAACGCCGGCGAAAGGCAACGCGGCGAAAGGCACATTCATAAATAAACGGAATTGCGGGGAAAGACAATGTTGAGTCTCCGAATATTGCGGAATAACAAGAGGGAAAAATTCCCGCTCAATTTTTCGGTGATTTTCCTGCTTTTATGCGCGCTTCTTCCGCTCCGGGCCAATTCCGTGAAAGATCAGCAACCGAACATCAATTACAGCGCCTTTAAATACGATCTTGGGAAAAACGTTCTGATCCTGAATTCGTATCATCAAGGTTATGCCTGGACGGACGGATTGGTTGAAGGCATTCTGACCGCTTTCCGCGAAGCCAAGATCAATGCTGAAGTTCATATCGAGAACATGGATACCAAGCGTATTTACAATCCGGAGATGTGGAAAAAGAATCTGATCATTAAAATGGAATTCTATCCTCCCGAATACCTTGATCTGATCCTTGTTTCTGATGACAATGCCCTGAACACCCTATTGGAAATGGGTCATCAGTACCACCATATCCCTGTTGTATTCTGCGGAGTGAACCGGGAACCCGAAGCGATCCGGGAACACTGCCCCATGTTTATCGGTGTACGCGATAATATTCCTTTCTCGGAGAATATCGATCTGGCCGTAAAATTATTTCCGGAAACCCGTAATATTGCCATCGTTACAGACAATTCCCCCACCGGCAGATCCCACCGTGAAACGGCAGAACGGATCAGGGCAGAAAAAAATCTGAAAGACCTTGAATGGATATGGTTGGACGGCAGCAAGGGCTTGACAACACCCGGACTGATCGAGGCGCTGAAAAATCTGCCCGAAAACACGGTAGTAATATTCTCGGTCTGGCAAATTGACGCTAACAACCAATTCTGGGATCCCGGTAGATACTATTCAAAGATCCTTGAGGCCTCGCCGGTGCCCGTATTGACCAATACGGACGTGGGTTTGCATGACGGGTTTTTGGGCGGTAAGCTGATCAGTGCAAAAAGCCACGGTTTTCAGGCCGGAATGATGGCTGTACGTATCTTGCGGGGAGCGGCGCTGGAAACGATCGAGATAGCCGAAGACAACAATGAATACTATTTTGACTGGAAGCAGATGCGTCGCTGGGGGATCAAGAGAAGCGAACTGCCGGAGAACGTTATCATTTTTAATCGTCCCCTTACCATTTACCGGCAATATACAATGTTCTTCTGGGTGACCCTGAGTCTGATCATCACATTGTTCATCGTATTCTGGATCCTGCTGATCTACCACTTCCGTTACCGTTATTACGAGGAGGAACGCAGCCGGCTCAGCGCCAATACGCAACGTCTGGCTCAGCGTTTTATGATCCTGTTTGAACAATCCAACAATGCCGTGCTGATCTTTCATGCCGAGACAGGAATCATTCACGAGGTCAACGAAAAGGCCTGTGAACTCTTTGCCCTGGCTGAGGAAGATTTCCTGAAGTACTCCCTGAAAAATTATTTTAAGGATTATGACACGATCCGGGCAAGTCTGCACGAATTGAATGACACCCATTTTGAACGAAAATTACGGCGGTCTGACGGTACGGCTTTCTATGCCCAGATCTATATCGGCATGCTTGAAGAGAACAGCGAATCTTACGTTTATGCACTTATTACGGACATTTCTCTGCGAAAAGCGCAGGAGAAGGAAATCATCCGGAGCCGCGAACGTCTTAATGAAACCCTGCTCGTCAGTAAAAATGCTTATTGGGAATGGGATTACGCCAATAAGATCCTGAAAAAGGAGGACAGTTTCTGGCGCGCACTGGATATCGATCCTGAAAAGCTGAGCGAGAATCCTGAAAATTCCGACTATTATCTTCAACACATTCACCCTGACGACATAGAAAATTTTAACGCGCTTCTTTTGAGTGCGGTAAGAGGTGAAAGCGACACAATTCAGACGGAATGCAGGATGTGTTTTGACGGCAGGGAAATCTGGGTAGAGATCCGTGCCGCGGTATCCGAACGTGATGTTCGCGGAAGAGGTATCCGGATCAACGGATTTATGATGAATGTCGACCGGCGGAAACGGCAGGAGGAAGAACTGATCAAGACAAAACAGCAGGCGGAAGAAGCCAATCATATGAAGTCGGCATTTATTTCCAACATCAGCCATGAGATCCGTACACCGCTGAACGGGATCGTCGGATTTTCCAATTTGCTGGGACGCGAGAACATCAGCCAGGAAGACAAACGGAAATTTCTGGGTTTTATTAATGAAAACAACGACCTGCTTTTAAAACTGATCGATGATATTCTGGAAATTTCCCGGATCGAAACGGATTCCGTTGCCATCCATTATGAGATTTGTGATTTGCATAAGTTATGTGCCGATCTTGTTTTGCAGGAACGGACGACGCTTGAACCCGGAATCGATATTGTCTTGACGGAAGCAGAGGAACTTATTGTCGAGGTCGACAAGATCAAATTGCTTCGGGTGCTGAAAAATTTACTTTCCAACGCACGTAAATTTACAAAGGAAGGAAGCATCGGACTGGGCTACCGCATTTTGAACGATCAGATCGAATTCAGTGTTAGGGATACGGGAATTGGTATCGATCCGGATATGCACACAATGATCTTTGAACGTTTTGTCCAGGTGGACCCGTTCAGCAAGGGTACCGGTCTGGGGCTGGCAATTTCCAAGGCGCTGATCGAAAAAATGGGTGGTCGCATTCATGTAAAATCCGAACCCGGCAAGGGCAGCGATTTTATTTTTACCATTTCATACCGGAAGGCAAAATTCGAGGTCCGGGATCTGGAATCGCGCTATGGAAAAAGAGAAACGGTCACGGTTCTGCCAACAAAGAAAAACATTCTGGTCATCAGCAGAGAGGAAAGTAATTTTGTTCTTTTGAACGTTATTCTCAGCGGAAAATATGCGATCTCCCGCATACTTGGCGTCGAAAATTTTCAGGATCAAATCGAACGCTTTAAACCGGATCTGATCATTTTGGACCTGAGCATGGAAGGGGAGGTCTTGCGCAAAATCCTGCCGCTTTTGAGAAAATTGTCGCTTTCGTTGCCGCTCTTTGTTCTCAGCCCTGATGCTGCAAGCAAATCCCTTAAAGAACTCAAGAATATTTCCATTGCGGAAATACTTTTCAAGCCGATCAATATAAAATTATTACTGGATCTTCTGAAAAAACATCTGGACAATGAAGCATCCGAAGACCGGTCGGCACCCTAGTTAGTCCGGCAGCTGCACCCGGTGAAGTTTTTAAGTTTTACATTCCCGTTTCTTCAGCAATGCTTTCCATGGCCGAGACGGCAATTCCCATGAACTGCGGAAGTTCCATTCCCGCATATTCAGCCGCATCACGGATAAAATCACGATTTACCTTTGCGGCAAAAGCGGGGGATTTAAACTTTTTCATTAAAGAGGCGACTTTTGTACCGGCGATCTTTTTATCCGGTCGAAGAATAACGTATGCGGTGATCAGGCCCGTAATATTCTCCGCTCCGGCAAGGATATATTCCAGGCGGCTGTCCCGGCGGAAAGGCAGGCCGGGGATACCTTCCACGTGAGCCAAAATAGCGCTGAAAAGGGGAGGAATATCGTAAGCGGCTTCTTTCAGCAGTTCCACCGTGCGGGTTCCGTGCCGCAGCATGTCGTCTCCGATCTCGTCCAGATCCAGATCGTGCAGCAGTCCGCAGATCCCCCAGAATTCCGCATCTTCGCCAAGTTGTGCGGCCAGCGCCCGCATAATGACTTCGGTCTCCCGCGAATGGTGTCGTAAATATTTCGTTTTCAGGTACTTGTCAAAAAGCGCCTTTGCCTCCGCATAAGGGATGTGGGTTCTTCGGTCCATTCTCAATATCCTTTCTGTTTTACCGTTTAATTTACGAAAAGCGCCGCTTGGGAAAAGCAAATATTTGCAGAGTTCAAGTTAAGCGCCGATAATTACCGTTTTGGAAACGCAATTTTCAATATTAGCTTTTGCTTATAATGTGAATTTTTATTAAAATCCAAAGTGTACAACGGGTAATCATGAAGGAGTGGAAACATGAATTTACATTGGTTGGATTTCAGCGTTATCATTGTGTTTTTTATCGTGATCTTCGGGATTGCGGCCTATTATTCCCGGAAAGCCGGTCAGGGGACGGACCAATTCTTTCTTTCGGGGCGCAATCTGCCCTGGTGGCTGGCGGGAACGGCGATGGTTGCAACTACCTTTGCAGCCGATACGCCGCTTGCGGTAACCGAGCTGGTGGCAAAGAACGGTATTGCCGGGAACTGGCTTTGGTGGAACATGGCCATTGGCGGTATGCTGACCGTCTTTTTCTTTGCGCGTTTGTGGCGTCGCTCCGGCGTAATGACGGATGTGGAATTTGTGGAATTCCGCTATTCCGGGAAAACCGCCGCCTTTTTAAGGGGTTTTCGCGCCATTTATCTGGGGCTTTTCATGAATGTCATCATTCTTGGCTGGGTACATAAGGCCATGGAAAAAATATTCGCCGTGACGGTACCGGAAGTCAACGCTTTTCTGCTTGTTTGCATTACGGCGCTGATCATTGCGGTCTACGCTTCCGCATCGGGTTTGCTGGGAACGTCCCGCACGGACAGTTTTCAATTCCTTTTTGCCATTGTCGGTTGCATTATATTGGCTGTGATTGTAATTAAACTGCCGCAGATCGGAGGACTGGCAATGCTGAAAAGCAAGCTGCGCCCCGAGTTGCTGGAATTTGTACCGCGTATCGGGAATATGACGGCGAAAGGCATTACCGGGGGTGCAATGGCGCTGACTGCAGGCGCATTTGTTGCGCATATCGCTTTGCAGTGGTGGGGGACCTGGTATCCCGGTGCCGATCCCGGCGGCGGCGGTTATGTTGCTCAGCGCATGATGTCCGCCAAGGATGAAAAGCACAGCCTGTTTGCCACCCTTTGGTTTACCATTGCGCATTACTGTATCCGCCCCTGGCCCTGGATCCTGGTTGCGCTCTCGGCGCTGGTGCTGCTGCCCCGCGCCGAAAGTCCTGAGCTTCTGCGGGCGCAGGATCCCGAAATGTATGTCCTGGCAGAAGGCGTTTTCAATAATCCCTCGCTTTTGAAATCCGGGGAAGCGGTTTACCGGAGCGAAACTTTTCAGGCCTATTATGAAAAATACGAGAATACCATCGATCCCGGCCGCATGTACCCCAAACTGATGCTGCGATATCTTCCCAAAGGATTACTCGGACTGCTGATCGCAGTTTTTCTTGCCGCTTACATGTCCACAATCTCCTCACAGCTGAACTGGGGGACATCTTATATCATCAATGATTTTTACCGGCGTTTCTTAAGAAAGGATCAGAGTGAAAAGCATTACGTAATGGTTTCACGCATCACAATGCTGCTGATGATCACCATCTCTCTGCTGGTTACCCGTTATTTGCTGACCACCATATCCGGTGCCTGGGAATTCATTATCAACGCCAGCGCCGGGCTGGGACTGGTCCTTATCCTGCGCTGGTGGTGGTGGCGCGTCAACGCCTGGTCGGAAATAGCCGCAATGATCGCTCCGCTCATCATCTATCCCATTGCACGGGCATGCGGACTTGAATCGCCGATCACGCTGTATCCCACAATTTTCGGCACGACCCTGGTCTGGATCCTGGTTACGATTCTCACAAAACCTGCAGATGAGAAAACCCTGAAAAGTTTCTACCGGAAAGTGCATCCCGGCGGCTGGGGATGGAAAAAGATTGCCGCGCAACTGCCCGAGGTCAAGAGTGACAGCGGATTCGGACGCATGTTCCTTTCCTGGGGTGCCGGTGTTGTGCTTGTCTATACCTTCCTTTTCGGATTGGGTAAGCTCTTCTTCATGGAATGGGGAATGATGATCCTGTACTTTGTTTTGGCTGCCGCTTCGGCCGTTGTCATTTATTTCAATATGAAAAAACAGGGATTTGAGACGCTGGGAAAATAAGGGGAAAAATCTATGAGTGGTTTGATCGTTTATTATTCGACCTATGGTTCCACGCGGGACTACGCAGCCGCCCTGGCGGAAAAAACCGGCTGGCCTGCCCTGGAAATGAAAAAAGCGGGTCCGGATGATATCAAAAAATACAAAACCCTGATCCTGGCCTCCAATATCCGCATCGGAAAGATGGGGATCCGGAAATGGGCCCTGAAACACCGGGGGCTTTTGAAGGATCGGCAGGTACTGGCATTGATCGTCGGAGGAAATCCCTCCAATGTTCAGGATTATTACCAGGAAGTATGTCAAAAACAGCTGGATTTTCTCAAACTGGGAAGCGCCCAAATATTTGGACTTGGCGGAAGAAAGATCCGCGCGGAGATGAAAGGACTTGACGCTTTCATGTTCAAAATGCTCGAAAAGATGATCAAGGACGGCAAGGAACGGGAGGATATACTCCGGGATGTGGACTATATCAATCTTCAGGACCTGGACAGAGTTGTGATCTATCTGCAGGAAAACGGATTATTAACGAAAGGGAAAAAATGAAGCCCAAGCTATTTATGCGAATTCTTTTATTTACATTCAGCCTGATCATTGCCGCCTCTGCTGCACCGAAATGGGAATTCAGAGGGGTGTGGATCTCTACGGTCGCCAATATCGACTGGCCGGAAAAACGGACGGACTCTGAGGCGAAAAAGAAGTCGGATCTGCTGCGTTATCTGGATACCATGAAAGAAGCCGGTTTAAATGCGATCGTACTACAGGTGCGTCCTTCCTGCGATGCCATGTACCCCTCCCCGTATGAACCCTGGTCCTATTGGTTCAGCGGACAACAGGGCGAGGGCCCGGGTACCGATTCTCTCTGGGATCCCCTGGAATTTGCCATCGAAGAAGCCCACAAGCGGAGTATGGAACTGCATGCCTGGGTAAATCCCTACCGCGTTGTCGTGAATCCCCTTATGATTGACAGCGCCGGTTATATCTCGGAACGGCATATATCGCGGCAGCGGCCCGACTGGCTTCTGAAATTCAACAGTGTCTGGATCCTGGATCCCGGCAAAGCCGAAGTCCGCGACTATATTACGAAAATATTCATGGATATCGTCAACCGCTATGATATCGACGGACTGCACATGGATGATTATTTTTACCCCTACAGTCCTATACAAAACGAGGATACACTGACCTTTGTTGAAGAAAGCCGGGGTTTTACGGATATCCACGACTGGCGCCGGGACAACATTAACCTGCTGGTCAAAACGGTCTCCGACAGCATTGACGTCGTGAAACCCTGGGTCAAGTGGGGCATCAGTCCCTTTGGGATCTACCGCCCCGGTATACCGGACGGGATCGAAGGCTTTGATGCCTGGTCGGTGCTGTATTGCGATCCGCTGGCCTGGCTGGAGGCGGGAACCGTCGATTATATCACTCCTCAGCTGTACTGGCCTTTCGGCGGCGAACAGGATTACGGAAAACTGATGAACTGGTGGGCGGAATTGTCCCAAAAATACAAACGGCATTTTTATCCCGGGCAGGCTTTATACCGTGCCGCTTCGGACCGCTTTCCACAGGGAGAGATCCCGCGGCAGATCCGCCTGAACCGGGAAGTAAATGGATGCCAGGGCAGTATTTTCTTTACGGCCAACAATTTTTACGGCAATCCCAAAAACACCATTGACAGTTTAAAGTTGGATCTGTACCGCTATCCGGCCCTTTGGCCCGTTCTGGAACACCAGGCAGGCAATCCGCCGGTTTCTCCAAAGATTTTTAGTGAACGTATTCCCGAAGGGGTCCGTATCGGTTGGACACCGGTGGAAAATGCCTGGGGCTATGTGCTCTATCGGTCAAAAACGCGCCAGGATCTCGGTAAGGACGGAAGCGGAATTATCCATGTTAGCCGTGACTGGGGTTGCGCCTATAACGATGTCGTCACGGGTTCCTGGTATTACGCGATCTCAGCGCTGAACAACTATAAATCAGAAAGCCCTTTAGGTTTTGCCGAGACCGATTTTGTTTCTCCGCTGAAACCTGAGCACCGAAGCAGCGATACTTTTGGGAAAGTGTTGTTCCGCTGGGAATCATATCCCGCTGCGGAAACCTATCACATTCAAGTTGCCCTTGATAAAGAGTTTGAAGCCGTCATCTATGAAGAACGCCTGCTGAAAGGAACACGGCTTAACAAAGCGCTGCAAAAAGGGAAACATTATTATTGGCGCATAAAAGCCGAAAATATAGACAGGTGGTCACCCGTTTGGTGTTTAAATCGCTGATCTCCACATACATACCTTTCCTGAAAGGGGAATCGTGAGAAGAATATTTGTCATTGCCGGCATACTTCTGCTGGTTTTTTCCTTTCTGCCGGCCCTCCCGCATTCTCCCAAACGGGAATTCCGGGCAGTTTGGCTGTCAACCGTTAGCAACATCGACTGGCCGAAGTCACGCTATGATTCCGATACGAAAAAACAGAACGATCTGCGAAATTATCTGATCAAACTGAAAGAAAGCGGCTGTAATGCCGTCTTGTTCCAGGTACGCTGCTCCTGCGACGCCATGTATAAATCCCAGATCGAACCCTGGTCCTACTGGTTCAGCGGCAAGCAGGGCCGGGCTCCCGAACTGGACTGGGACCCTCTGACATTCGCGGTGGAAGAGGCGCATAAACTGGGGATGGAACTGCATGCCTGGGTCAATCCTTACCGTGCCGTGGTCAACCCGACCAGTACGAATTTGAATAACAGCGATTATCTCAGCGAGGGACACGTAACCCGGACACATCCTGAATGGATTCTGAAATTCAGCGATGTCTACATTTTGGATCCGGGTCTGCCGGAAGTGCGAAGCTATATCCGCGATGTGCTGATGGACATTGTGGTCCGCTACGATATTGACGGCCTGCACATGGATGATTATTTTTATCCCTACAGCGGAATTACGACTCAGGATACGGCAACTTTTTCTCTGGATCCGCGGGGTTTTGAGAATATTCACGACTGGCGCCGCGATAATATTAATTTGCTGGTACAGTCGGTGATGGACAGTATCAATCACAGCAAATCCTGGGTCAAATGGGGCATCAGCCCCTTTGGCATTTACCGTCCGGGAGTACCGCCCGGGATCACGGGTATGGACGCCTATAATGTGCTGTACTGCGATCCGCTGGCCTGGCTGGAGGACCGCAGTGTGGATTATCTGACGCCGCAATGCTACTGGCCTTTCGGCGGGGGACAGGATTACGGAAAGCTGATCCCCTGGTGGGCGGAACAGTGTCTGGCGAACGAGCGGCACTTTTATCCCGGGCAGGCCATGTACCGCGCGGGAGACGATAATTTTCCCCGCGGAGAAATTTCCCGGCAGATCCGTCTCAACCGCAAAACCCCGAATTGTGACGGAAGCGTATTCTTTACCGCCAACGATTTTTACGATAACCATAAAAATACCATCGACAGCCTGAAGCTGGACCTGTACCGCTATCCGGCGCTCTGGCCTGTGATGACCTGGAAAGACAGCAGCGCGCCCGCAACTCCGCAGAACCTGCAGTTTTTGGTGGACGGGACAGGGACCAAGACCCTTTCCTGGGATGCGCCGCCTTACAGTGATCCTTCCGACTCCGCCTATGCTTACATCGTGTACCGCGCTCCCTATCTGCCGGAAAACAACGAGGATATGGCGCATGTGAAGCGTATTGATTTCAGCCGTCAGAAGAATTTTAGCGACAGCGATCCGGGAATGTACTATTATCGGGTCACTGCGCTTGACCGGAATAAGGTGGAAAGTCCTGCAGGGTTGATTGATTATCCCTTTGTGCGTCAACAATATCCTCTATACGCGGAATTTCCTGTCAGTAAACAAGCGTATTTTTCCTGGCACGCCTTTCCGGGTGCCGGCCAGTATACCCTGCAGATCTCGGAGGACGGCAATTTCGATTCTCCCTTGCATCAGCAGCTTCTTGCCGATACCACGGCAGATCAGCTTTTGGAATACGAGCGCCAGTATGCCTGGCGGGTCAAAGCCGACAATAGCGAGCACTGGTCACCGGTCTGGATCTTCAACACAGAATATGCCCCGCCGGTGGATGTCCTGTACCCGCTGGCATTTTTGGAAGGTATCCCGCAGGAGTTCTCTTTCCGCTGGCGCCCTTACGAAGATGCGCAATCCTATGATCTGCAGGTGGCAAGCGATCCCGCAATGCAAAACCTGCTGTTTGATTATAGAAATATCAGCGATACCCTGCAACTGCTGAGCGGCCTGGAAACGGCGAATGATTATTACTGGCACATTCGTCCCAATCTGTACGAACAATGGAACGAAGTGCAGTCCTTCAGGACCCGGGAAAGGCATATTGATGTTCTATGGGATCACAGCGTTTTTGCAGACAATTATTCTCATAACGGCAACAATCTTGCTGTCGGCAGGATCAACGGAAGTCCCGTTCTGATCGTTCTTTCCGGTGAGGGTGTGCACTGCGCCGCAACGATCCTGCATGCCGGCAACGGCATGCTGCTGGATATGACCCTGAATCTGGAAGGCGTCGGCGGCGGGACCCATGCTCTGCGGGATATTTGTATTTCTGCGGACGGAGTGATCTATGCCGCCAACCTTGCGGAAGCCGACGAAAGCTTTAAGGTTTATCGCTGGGAAAATCCCGGACAAGCCCCTGCACTGGTATACCGGGCCGACGATATCGCTTACCGGCTGGGCGATCATATTTCGCTCAGCGAAAGTGATGACGGTGCTCTTACCCTGTATGCGCCGGCCGCCAATTCCGATAAATTGCTGATCCTGGAATGGAATACGGTCAGCGCCGCCTTTGAAGGCCGTCAGTTAACACTGAAACGCAGCAATTATGCTATGCCTTCCGTTGCCGAGGTCCCGGGATCTTCGGATATCTATTCAACATCTGCGGGTGAGTATCTTATCCGTTATAAAAATGACGGGAATTTGGCATCGTGGACCTACGGCAACAAAGAGGTGCCGATGAATCTTAGCAGTTTGGCTTCTTTTTCCTGGCAGGATAAAAATTTTGTTGCGGCTTACAGCAGCGATAAGGAATCCGCCTATCTCTACGATTGCGGAAACAGCCTGCGCAGTATCCTGACTGCCGGCAGAACATACCGTCTCGGCAACGAAGAGAACCTTGCGAATACCGGTGATGTGGAAGTCCTGGATAACGGTGACGGCACCTTTAATATTTATGTGCTGGGTCACAATAACGGTCTGGCTGCATACTGCTTTGATGTGCCGGAACTGCTGTCATCCGCAGAAGATCCTGTCCTTGCTGCGAGCTATGAACTTGGAGACAATTATCCCAATCCCTTCAATCCGGTGACCAGCATCCCGTACCGGCTTGCCGATGCGGGTAATGTTGATATTGCCGTTTACGATCTGAACGGGCGGCATATCCGCACCTTATACCAGGGATATCAAAGTGCGGGAGAATACAGCATCCGTTTTGATGCAAGGAACCTTAGCTCTGGTGTTTATATCTGCCGTTTGAAGGCCGGAGACCGGATATTGACAAGAAAAATGACACTCCTGAAATAGAAAAATGCGGTATCCTGCATTTCTATAAATCTTAAATCTTGAATTTTGAATCTTAAATCTTAAAGATTCTGTTCTTCATCCAAAAGTGCAGCCAGCGCCTGCCGTGCGGCGCGCTGACTTGCCGCTTTTTTGGTGGTTCCCGTGCCGTTTCCCAGGCACTTTTTTCCGATCATCACGGATATTTCAAAGTATTTTCCATGAGCCGGACCTTCTTCGTGCGTAGTGGTAAAATGCGGGATCTCCAGGTTGTGCTGCTGGCAGTATTCCAGGAGTTTGCCCTTGTAGTTCTGGATCTCCGCCGCCGGCAGCAGCCGTTTGTGTTTGGACAAGAGGGTGTCATAGACAAAATTGTATGCGGCTTTGAATCCCCCGTCCAAATAAAGGGCGCCGACAAAGGATTCGTAAATATCGCAGAGAATGGAACTGGAATTCCGCAGGTTGTCATTTTCTCCGCTTTTGCCAAGGAGGAGGAACTGGCCGAAGCGAAGGCCGCGGGCGATCGAGGCTAAGGTAGTACGGTTGACCAGTTTTGCACGCATTTGTGTCAGCTCTCCTTCCGGCGCCGTTGAGAACTGCTCAAAGAGAAAACGGGTTACGATCATTTCAATGACCGCATCGCCCAGAAACTCAAGGCGCTCGTAGGAATCCACCTTGTTCTGTGTCTGATAATCAATGGCCGAAGTATGGGTAAAGGCCTGTGTCAGAATATCCTGATCGTCAAAGGCATAAGGATAGACATTGTATAATTTTCGCGCAAGCTGCTGCGGCTTGTTGGGGAATAACGAGTAGTAGAAAGAACGGAATTTGTTAAGGAACTCTGCCATAATAAAACAAAAACGTAAAATATGCGAACGCGAACCGGTTCCTATATTTTACGTTTGAGTACTATTTTGTTTTTGCAGTCACAACAGGCCGGTTCTTGTAATATCCGCAGTGTGGACATACACGATGGGGCATTTTCGGTTGACCGCAATGTTCACAGGTCGATACTGCCGCTTCTTTAAATGTATAATGCGTTCTGCGTTTTGCGCCACGGGTATGCGAGTGTCTGTGTTTCGGGTTTGCCATTATTCCTCCGCGTTTTCAAGCGTTTTTTTGAGTTCATTCAATGTATCCCACCTCGGATCGATACGATTCTGGTTACAGCTGCAGGTCTCATGGTTCAGATTTGCCCCGCAGTTTGCGCAAAGGCCGCTGCAGGTTTTGGAACAGAGCTTCTTGAAGGGGATCAGCAGTAACAGCGTATCCCGGACAAAAGGCCGGAGATCCAGTTCCACAGCACCGGGTTCCAGATGGACAATATCGTCCTCTTTTTCTTCATCTTCCTCTTCGCTGCTACTGACATACACAACGCGGAAAGATTCCTCTACCGGCATAACATAGTGATCCATACAGCGATCGCAGGTCAGTTCAAAAGCGCTTTTCAAAATTGCGGTTACATAAAAGTTATTTCCGCTGCGGTATACTTTCGCCTGGACCTCCACATTTTTGCAGAGTTCCGGAATATCGAATCGTGCTTTTTTCGCTGTTAAGTCAAATAACCTTGTATCATCGGAAATGTGCGATATCAAAATTTTCATAGCCTGCAAAGATATAATCAAAAATACTCTTAGTCAAGTTTTTTGAAAGGGATCGTCAATGAAAATTGATGGGGCCCGGAAAGCTAACCGATCTTGTCGATCCAGGGCTGAAGCTTGCGGTATTCCGCTTTTTGAATAAGCTTGTCAAGTACCGCCTTGGCTTCCTGATAACTTGGATAGCGGCCGATCCGGATTCGGTAATACAGCACTCCGTTTACGTTTGCGGTCTGAATGAAAGCGTCATAACCTTCCGCTTTCAGTTTTTCGCAAAATTCCCGGGAAGGTATTTCGGAGGGGGAACTGGCAATCTGTACGGTATAGCCGGAGGAAAGGGGGACAGCCGGAGAGACGGGCGGTTTTTGTGTCTTAACGGTTGCTGCCGTTACCGTCGTTTTGACGGTCGTCGGCGTTGTTGTTTTGTCTCCTTCCACAAGTTTCGTCATAGAGGAGTCGACAATATAATATGCCGGTTCCTGCTTGACTTCCGAGGGATCTTCGCCGGGTTTCGGTGCAATCTGCCAGGCATTGGGCATCTTGGTCACGGTAGTCTTATTATGGATCACTTTTTCATATACTTTGGGTACTTCAACGATCTTGGGCGGCAGAACTTCAGCAACGCTTTGCGTTTTTGGGCTTTCACTTTTTTCCGCCACTTTTTCAGCCGGCTTTTCCGCCTTTTCAGCAGCTTCTTGTTCTATGTGCGCAAGATAATCCGGCTGGGCTTCGGCTTTAAAATCAAAATGCTTGTAGATAACGTTGCCTTCGTCGTTCACCATGGTCAGGCGTACCACATAGAGCCCGCGCACATCCGGGATAAAAGTCACGTTCGGATGATAATTGGAGGGAATGAAATCCCTGGGATCCAGACGGGATGTGGGCGGTTTGGTATCGAAAGACCACTGGTACTTCAGAATATTGGACGGCCGTTTGTAGTCCTCAATATCGACCTTGTCACCCACAAACACATTTTGCCGGGAAGTGCAGCCTGCAGCCAATAAAAATATTAGAGACATCGTCAACAATTTTATGGACTTGTTCATCAGAACCTCCAATTATTCATTTACTGTAATTTCACGCATTCAAAAGAAAAAGGCAATCTCTTTTTTTGCATTCTCCGGACTGTCGGAGCCGTGCACGGCATTTCGCCGGGTGCTTTCTCCGTATTTTTCACGAAGGCTGCCTTTTACGGCTTCTGCGGGGTCGGTCTTACCCATCAGATTGCGGTAATCTTCGATAGCATTGACCTTTTCCAGCAGTAGTGCAATGACCGGACCGCTGGTCATAAAGGCAACCAGCGGCGCATAGAATTCCTTTCCCTGATGAACGGCATAGAACTTCCGGGCTTTTTCTTTGGACAGCTGCAGCATTTTCATGGTTTTGATCGTAAAACCGGCATTCAGAATATCGTCGATGATCTTTCCCTGGAGCTTTTTTTCCATGGCGTCCGGCTTGATCAATGCCAGGGTTTGTTCCGCCGTCATGCCTTTTTCCCGATCTTTGGCAACAGGATTTCCAGCAGCATTTTCAGGTCGGGTTTGCCGATCTCCTGGAGTTCGTAACTTACCCGTACGCTGGGTTTATCCAGACGGATCACCCGGCGCAGGTCGATGGGTGTGCCGATAACCACAGCGTCGCAATCGGTCTTTGCCACGGTTTTTTCCAGGTCTTTCATCTGCTGTTCGCCATAACCCATCGCCGGCAGCAGGATCCCGATATCCGGATATTTCTCAAAGGTTTTGCTGATGGTCCCGACCGTGTAGGGGCGCGGATCAACAAGTTCCTTGGCTCCGAATTTTACGGCGGCCACCGTTCCGGCGCCGTATTCCATTTCGCCGTGTGTCAGGGTGGGACCATCCTCGATCACCAGCACGCGTTTTCCGCGGATACTCTCGGGATCTTCCACGAAGATCGGAGAGGCGGCATCCACGATATGGGCTTTGGGATTGACCTTGCGGATATTTTCGCGGACGCTTTCAATATCCGCGTTGTCGGCCGTGTCGATCTTGTTGATGATCACGATATCGGCCATCCGCAAATTGGTTTCGCCGGGATAATAGTTTGTCTCGTGGCCGGGCCTATGCGGATCGGCCACCGTAATGATCAGATCGGCTTTAAAGAAGGATGTGTCGTTGTTCCCGCCGTCCCAGAGGATGATGTCCGCTTCTTTTTCCGCTTCGCGCAGGATGGCCTCATAATCCACGCCCGAATAGATGACCGAACCCATGGCGATATGCGGTTCGTATTCTTCCATTTCTTCAATGGTACATTTATGTTTTTTCAGATCGGCCAGCGATGCAAAACGCTGAACAGCCTGTTCCGCCAGATTTCCGTAGGGCATGGGATGGCGGACCGAGACTACCCGGAGACCCATTTCCCGCAGGATGTTCACTACACGGCGCGTTGTTTGCGATTTTCCGCATCCGGTGCGTACTGCGTTTATAGCGATCACGGGCTTGCTCGACTTGAGCATTGTCCGTTTTCCGCCCATCAAGAGGAAATCAGCGCCGCAGGCATTAGCCAATGCCGCTTTATGCATAACTACTTCATGAGGAACGTCGCTATATGAGAACACAACCTGGTCGGCATCATAACGTCGAATGAGTTCCGGCAGCTGTGATTCATCATAGATCATGATACCTTCCGGGTACAATTCTCCGGCCAGTTCGGCCGGATATTTCCGTCCATCGATATCCGGTATTTGCGTTGCGGTAAACGCCAGGACTTCGTAGGCGGGATTTCCCCTGAAGAAGGTATTGAAGTTGTGAAAATCACGACCGGCAGCACCCATAATAATGACCTTCGTTCGTTCCATACAAAAAACCTCCATTCCGTAATTAAACCTTTTTCTATAACAAAACCCGGTCTGCGATCTCGCGAAAATGTTCCACAAAGCAGAACTGCATTCCCGCTTTGACCACGTCCGGGACCTTTTCAAGATCCGATTGGTTTGCTTTTGGCAGGATCACCGTTTTGATGCCCATGCGTTTGGCGGCAGTCACCTTTTCCCGCACGCCGCCAATGGGCAGTACGCGTCCGCGCAGGGATATTTCTCCGGTCATCGCAATGTCATGCCGGACTTTACGTCCGCTCAGGCATGAAAGCAATGCCGCCGTGATCGCAACGCCCGCGGAAGGGCCGTCCTTGGGGATGGCAGCCGCCGGGAAATGAACGTGAATATCCCGGTTAAAAAAAGAAACCGCTTCAATCTTGTATTGTTCTGCCGAAGCGCGCAGGTAACTCATGGCGGTTTGCACCGATTCCTTCATCACATCCCCGAGCTGACCGGTGCTGTGATATTGGCCTTTCCCGGGCATCAGCGTCACTTCAACCGGCAGGACATCGCCGCCGCTTTCGGTATAGGCAAGTCCTACAACGATCCCGACCTCATCCCGTTCGGGCAGATTCTCCCTGAATATTTTTTTTGGGCCCAGGAATTTTCCGATGTTGTTTTTATTGAAAAGAACCCGGGGGGATGCGGGGTCTTGCGCAAACATGCGAGCGGTTTTACGGCAAACCCGGGCGATTTCGCGTTCCAGCGACCGAACGCCGGCTTCCATAGTGTAATGTTCGATGATCATCTCGACGGAACCCCGGGAAAAACGCAGTTGTGTGGATTTCAATCCGTTTTGCTGCAACTGGCGGGGGATAAGGAAGTGGCGGGCGATCTGCACTTTCTCCGGCGTGATATAGCCGGGCAGGCCGATCAGTTCCATGCGGTCCAGCAGGGCGTGCGGAATATTATGCGTGCTGTTGGCGGTTGCTATAAAAAAGACCCGTGAAAGATCAAAAGCCACTTCCAGGTAGTTGTCGCGAAAATCCTTGTTCTGTTCGGGATCCAGCACTTCCAGCAGCGCGGAGGAGGGATCGCCGCGAAAATCGCTGCCGATCTTGTCGACCTCATCCAGCATGATCACGGGATTTTGCGAACCGCATTTTTTTACATACTGGATTATGCGTCCCGGCATGGATCCGATATAGGTTTTGCGGTGCCCGCGGATCTCCGCTTCATCCCGCATGCCGCCTACGGAAAAACGGATGAATTCCCGGTTCATGGCGCGCGCGATGCTTTTCCCTAAGGAGGTCTTTCCAACTCCCGGGGGACCCACCAGGCAAAGAATTGGACTCTTGACATCACTGCGTAATTTTAGGACAGAAAGGAATTCAAGAATGCGCTCCTTGACATCCTGCAGTCCGTAATGATCCGTTTCCAGAATTTGGGAAGCGCGGCCGATATCCAGATTGTCCTCGGTAAAGATGTTCCAGGGCAGTTCCAGCATCCAGTCGATATAGGTTTTGCTTACGGTGTATTCCGAGGAATACGGCGACATCATGGCAAGCCGTTCGATCTCTTTGCTGACCGCCGTTTTGGCTTCATCGGTCAGCGGAGTCTTTGCCACCTGTTTGTACAGGTCCCGGATCTCGGGATCGTCATCCTCCGATTCCCCCAGTTCCTTTTTGATCGCCTCGATCTGCTCCCGCAAAATGAATTCGCGCTGCTGCCGGTTTACCTCATCATTGATATGATCATTGATCCTGGCATTCAGCTCAATGATCTTCAGTTCCTTTCGCAATGATACCAGAAGCAGTTCAAGACGCTTTTGAACATTCAGTTCCGTGAGAAAGCGGTATTTTTCCGAGACGGGAATGCTCAGGGCGGACGCGATAAGGTCCGAGAGTTTCCCCGGATCTTCCACGCCGAAAAGCACATCCTGCATTTCTTCCGGGAACACCGGTGAAATGCTGATAATGCGCTGAAACAGTTCGGAAACCGAGCGGATATAAGCTTCGGATCTGAGTTTTGGTGCGGCTTTCTCGCGGAGTTCCGTAATTTTTGCAACACGGTAGGGCGCATCGACCGGCACATCCTCATTCATACGGATACGGTATAATCCGCGCAAAAGCACGCGAACGGAACCATCACCGACCTGAATGATCTTGAGGATGGAACAGGCCACACCGGTATCGTATAATTTTTCTTCCTGACTGTCAAGGTCTTCCGGAATGATACGTGTAAATACCGCCAGGGTCTTGTTGTCTTTCAGGGCATCCTGGATCAGTTGATGCTGATCCTCTTCGCGGATCATCACCGGGAAAATAATACTGGGAAGCGGGACGACGCCATCAAGCGACAGGATGCGCATTGCGCCTTTCGGCAGTTCCGTCATGATTTTCCGGCTTTTACTCATAGACCTGTTCTCCGTTGCATCGTGTAATTTAATAAAAAACCCGCTTGAAAGCTATGGCATTAAATCACTTTGCTGATCTTCATTGTTTCAAGGATCCCGGAAATTTATCCCGCACCGAAGTTCCGCGTGCTTTGTCGCGGATTACCCGGCTATGCATTCTGCCCGAAAAATGTTGTGGCCAGTGTGCGGATCTGTTCGAGGTCCTTTGCGCGGTTCATTTCATAACGCAGATGTGCGGCGCCATCCATTCCCCGGATATAGGCGGCGGCATGGGTCTTGAAAAGGTTTCCCGCATACATCAATGGATGATGTGCCCCCTGCAGTTCCACATGGCGGAAAAAGGTTTCCGCGATGGCAGCTTTATCCGGCGGAGGCAGAATCTCTTTCTTCTGAAGAAAATGCAAGATCGAACTAAACAGCCAGGGGTTGCCGATTGCAGCCCGTCCGATCATCACGCCGTCACAGCCGGTTTCTTCCAGCATTCTGCCGGCGTCTTCGGGACTTTTTATATCCCCGTTACCGATCAGGGGTATGCTTAAGGCCGCTTTCAGCTCCCGGATAAGTGACCAGTCCGCCTCACCGCTGTATTGCTGTTTGCTTGTGCGCGGATGCAAGGTCAGCAGCTCGATCCCGGCCCGCTGCAAACGCTGCGCCGCTTCCATGGCAACAATATGGCCTTTGTCCCAGCCGGAACGAATCTTTGCGGTCAGCGGCAGCGAAACGGCTTCCCGCACAGCCAGGGCAATCGCTTCGAGGCGTTCGAGGTCTTTCAGAATAGCCGATCCGGCTCCGCGCTTGACTACCTTGGGAACCGGACAACCGAAATTCAGATCGATGATATCGGGTTGAAGATATGTTTCAATAAAGCGTGCGGACTTTGCCATCGTTTCCGGGTCATGTCCGAATATCTGGACACCGACGGGACGCTCCGTATCGTCGAAACGCATATAATGCAGGGTTCGGTCGTTTTCCCGGACAATGCCGTCGGCCGAAACGAACTCCGTGTAGACCACTCCCGCACCGAAGCTTTTGCAGATCTGGCGGAAGGGCTTATCGCTGATACCCGCCATCGGTGCCAGCAACAGCGGATTCTCGATTCGCAGATTTTTCAGAATGATCGGTTTTAACATACCGTTAATATAAGCATTGCCGGAATAAAACTCAGATAAAAAACGTCGAAACCGTCCGGCGGATTATGCCGGTACGGCGGCAAGAGCGCAATCCATTGCGTTTCTGCCAATCCATGCCGCTTATCCGGTCCTTCCGAATAAAAAACAAGTATTAATATTGACCGGATTTCCTTATTATTTATTAAAACGCGGGAGTTGCAATGAAATGGTCACTGATACTGATCTTGTGTTTTGCCCTTCTTTTATCCTGTGATAAAGGAAGCGGCCGCTATACCTACCGTTTGGAGAATGCGGCATTTCCGCATCCCGAACGCGAGGCGGGTTTCAGCAGAAACGGGACCTTTTACTCTGCAGAAGAACATTACCGCGATGCGCGGGTCATGGTTGTCCGTCCCGAAAATTTCCGCAAACGCAACAAAACGGATATGCTGGTGCATTTTCACGGATGGAACAACAACATTGACCGCTGTATCGATCAATTTGCGCTTGCGTCCCAGCTTGAAGCGTCCGGAAAAAATATGCTGCTGGTCGTGCCCGAAGGCCCCCGCAATGCACCCGACTCTTTTTTTGGGAAACTCTGCGAGCCGGAAGGATTCCGCCGTTTTCTTGATGAATTGCTCGATTCACTGCATCATGACGGTTTGATACGCAGGCCCGAAGCAGGGTCTGTTTACTTGTCCGGACACAGCGGCGCTTATTATGTGATGGGAAATATCCTGCGGCATGGGGGCTGCAATGCCAAAATCAGGGAAGTGTTCCTTTTTGACGGTCTCTATGCCTGTGAAGAAGATTTTCTGAGCTGGCTGCGCGATTATTCCGGCCGTTTTGTCCATATTTATACCGAAAACGGAGGAACGCTGGACAACAGCATGTACTTTATGGCGCAATGCGATTCGCTGGGACTGCCCTATGTTCGCGGCAACACGTCAGACATGGAACAGATGCCCGAAGGCAGGATACTGATGCTTTACAGCGATCTGGCCCACAGCGCCGTGATCGCAGAGCGCAGAAATCTGCAGAAACTTTTGATCCGCGCACGATGAGTGCGGCATTCAGAGGTACTTTTCATAAATTTATAAAACGGAAAATTCAAGGCTGAAATTATAAGGGCAGAGATCACATAAGACGCTAACATGGCGTAAATACGACCGTATGAACTTAACTCAGGTTTTGGAATAAGCCCGACAATGATCGGGCTCAGGCGAAAGGGTTAAGGAAGGAAATATTTAATCAACTCTTCAATATTGCTTGATTTAGTCAGGCTATAAACAACCTGGGTTCCTTTCCGCTTGCCTTTGATGATCCCCACGGCTTTCGTTTTAGCAAGATGCTGGGATACCGTAGCTTGTGGGACATCCAGACAGGTCTGCATGTTACCGACATTCGAAAAGCCTTCCCGGGCGAGGCCGCGAAGAATGCAAAGCCGCACCGGATGTGCGATCGCCTTGAGAATTTCGGCTTTATAGCTCATCAGTTCCAAATCTTTCTTTTCTGTTTTATATGCCATACTCATTCCCCTGTTATTCTTTATATTTGCTAATATATTAACTTAAATTAATCTTGTCAAGAAATAATAAACAATAAAGATATGCTTTAACTTTTGAAAAATTATGATATATTTAGTATTGCCATACAAGGGAGGAAAAGCATGAAGAAAAACCGGATTCTGTGGCTTGCTGCCGTTCTGGCGATAGCGGGTGTTATCTATAGTTGGAAAATGTTTGACAAAGCGTTTCCCATTGTCAATGTCCGCATTACGGCGGACAAACATCAGGTGCTTGCCTGCGCGGATTCCCTTTCACGGGCCGGTGGCTTTATGGAAGAAAATTACCGCAGTGTGGCCGCTTTTGAAACCGACCAGCGTTTTAAAAATTACATGGAATTGGAGGGTGGGGGCGTCAAGGCCTTTCAGTCGCTTGTTGATGAAGGCATCTACTATCCCTACACCTGGACGGTCCGTCAGTTCAATATTGACGAAGTCCGCGAGATCCGCTATGATTTCAGCCCTTCCGGAAAACTTTTAGGATTCGATTTGAAAGTATCGGACAGCCTTGCGGGTCCGGACAACCCGGATTTTGATGTCTACAGCCTTTATTTGCGTTCAGAGGCGCGCGCCGCGCTGTTGCCGGATCTCCGGGAATATAAGCTCGTTGAAAAAGCTTCCGAATTAAAGGAAAGCGGCCGAAGGGATCATCTTTTTACTTTTGAGCATCAGCAGAAAAGTGCCGGAGAAGCCCGCTACCGTTTACAGATTGGCGTTAGCGGTAATGAAATTAGCCTGGTCCGGCCCTATGTCTGGATCCCCGAAGCCTTTGATCATCGTTATGAGGAAATGCGCTCCGCCAATACCACGATCTCCTTTGTCGGAATGGCCTTAATGATCCTGGTTTACGGATTTGCCGGTGTGGGTATATCACTCTTTTTTATGCTGCGACGCAATTCCCTGATATGGAAACCGGCGCTGAACTGGGCCGGACTGATCGGTATCCTGATGTTCTTTGCCATGCTCAGTACGCTGCGTCTGGCCTGGTTCGGGTATGATACTTCCCTGTCTTCGGGGCAATTCGTATTTCAGCAGTTTTTACTGGCGATTGCAAACGGCTTACTGATCGCGGTGATCTTTTTCTTTTCGGCCGCGGCAGCCGTGGGGCTGGACCGGCAGGCTTTTCCGGAACATTTTCGTTTCTGGCGACTCTGGTCACCGACGCTTGGCGCTTCCAAAGAGGTCCTGCGCCAGACCGTTTTCGGATATCTCTGGGCCCTTTTTATGATCGGTTTTATCACATTTTTTTACTGGTTCACGAATCACGTGCTGCACTGGTGGAGTCCCGCCGAAAATATGGTGGACCCCAACATTCTGGCATTGCCGTTGCCCTGGCTACTTCCTGCGGCGCAATCTTTGCAAGCCGGTTTTTGGGAGGAATGCCTTTTTCGTGCGGTACCGCTCGCCGCGGCAGTACTGATTGGGAAAAATTTCCGGAATAAAAAGTTCTGGATACTTTTAGCCCTGCTTTTACAGGCTGCCGTTTTCGGATCGATGCATGCCAATTATCCGCAGCAGCCGGCATATGCGCGTATTGTGGAGATGCTGATCCCCTTTATGCTTTACGGATTGATCTATATGAAATGGGGACTGCTTCCGGTGGTCATTTCACACTATGTCTATGATATTATACTTATGGCCATGCCGCTGTTCTTGCTCTCCGCCCCGGGTATCGGGATCCATCGCTTCCTGGCTCTGCTGGCGGCAATGATTCCGCTGCTTGTACCGCTTTACCGCCGAATCCGAGCAGCAGCCTGGTACGAACCGGGAGATGCGGACTATAACCTTGCTTGGGAAGCCGAAATTACATCCGCTCCGAAAGCGCTTAAAAGCGAAAGAAGGAAAAGCACCGAAAGCCCCTTTGCGTACCGTTCCTTTCCGCTTTTCGCCGCCATCGCGGTCCTTATTGCCGGTGCGGCAATGTGGGTTTTTTTCAATCCCTTTAAGAGCGATGTGCCACGCCTGAATACAAAGCGCTCACAGGCGCTTGCCCTTGCAGAAAAATTTCTGGCGGAAACCGTCACGCTTCCCGATTCGCTCTCTTTTAAACCATACGTTCGCTTTGAACAGGGAAGCAGCCGCAATGCGAGGTTTGTATGGGAAAAAAGCGGCAGGGAGGGTTTTCGTCGGCTGTATGAAAAAAGCCTGCCCTCCAATTATTTTGAAGTGACGTTTAAAACCTTTGAAGGCGATGTTAATGCGCGTTCCGAACAGTTCCGTGTGCTGGTCGGCCGTGAAGAAGAAGTACTTGCCTGGGAGCATAAGGTTCCGGAACAGCGCGCCGGCGCGCATTTGACGGAAGCGCAGGCGCGGAGCAAAGCCGCAACGGCGATCGAAGATTTTTTCGGAATTGTAGCCGGAGATCTGGAAGAGGTCAGTTTTGAGCCGGAAAAACTCCCGCTGCGCAGCGACTGGAAGTTCATTTACCGCGATCCCGACAGCGGTCTTAGAGAAGGGGAGTTACGCTATGCGGTTTCCCTGGCCGGCGCCGAGATCAGCGGACTGGAAACGGGACTGCATTTTAACGAAAGCTGGGAACGCGAAATCAAGAGATCGGATACCCGCGAAAGCATTTTTCAGATGATCGGCGGAATGATCCGTTTCGGATTTCTGATTGCGGCGCTGGTAATGGGTATTATTGCCTGGACAAAAAAGTGCTTTCATTTTAAAGCCTTTCTGATCGTCACGCTGCTTTTCTTCATTTTAATGCTTCTCCAGGAAGTACTGTTAAGCAATGCCGTTTTTGCCATGCTGCCAAGTTCAGAACCTTTCGCGAATCTTGTGCTGATCTTTATTATCGGATTGATCCTGGGTAACAGCGTATCGGCTTTGATGTACGGATTGCCGATCGGGTATATGGGACAGCTGGAACTGCCGCTGGAGCGCAATGATACGGAATTTTGGTTCAAAGGCTTAGCGCTGGGTGTGCTGAGTGCCGGAGTGCTGTCCTTTTCTTCAGCGGGTTTTATGTCGTCCACGGCCTTCATTGCCGCACCCTTACATGCGGATTCGAGGATGCCGCTGATATCGCTGCTCTCTTCCACCGTCACCGACTACCTGATACTGCTGATTCGTTTGCTGATTCCCTTTATCTTGGCTATGCTAATCGAGCGTCGGGGAGAAAAATTCCGCGGATTTTCACTGCTGCTTCTCTTTTTATCGGGATTTGTTTTTGCAGGGAAATGTCCGCCCCTTTGCTGGTTGATCAGCGGAGGGGTCTACGGATCACTGATGATCGGGCTCTATATGACGGTGTTACGATACAATTTGCTTTATCTCCCGTTTATTGCAGGATTTATCCTTATTATGGACGCCTTTCAGCTGATCCTTGCGAATCCGGCCCCCATGACACTGCCGCTGGCCCTCTGCTCCATTGCCGTCCTTATGGCCTGCGTGTTCCTTGCCGTCTGGGCGATGTACCGTCTGCGGATGACGAAGCGAAAAAACTGCAGCGATTGAAAAAATACGCGGCCTGTCAAATTGCAGCCGGTTTCGTTTAACGGGGAACCTTTACGGCTTTTCCGTTGTATTTTAATACAATTACAGGTAATATTAGCAATGCCAAGATCGCCTTTCACATCCCTGCTTTTCCTGATCGTTCTGCTGCTGTCCGCAAGCTGCGCGCAGAGTGAACTTTTCGATAAAAAATGGCAGGCGGGGCCGGAATATAAGATCGATCATATTATCAAGCCCGGAAAAGACATCGGGAACGGCGATCTTGAAATCCGGCTCAGCATTCCCTATGACGAGATCCTGTTCGTTAAAAACAATCTGAGTTACAAGGGACGTTTTGAGATCTCGCTCATGATTTTTGAGGGCAACGAACGGCGAGTCAATGAAAGCTGGATCGAAGTACTGACGCTGAATGAATTCCGGGTCACGAATTCCCGTAAACAAGCAGTGGAAGTCCGGCGCATTTACAGCCTGCCGCCCGAAAAATACCGGCTGGAAGTGCAGATTACCGATCTGCGCACCCAAAACCGCAGAAAACAGGTTAAAGAGATCGACATGCTGCATCTGAAAAACGGCAAATGGATGCTCGGGGACCTGTACCTGGTGGAAGGCCGTGATCCCGAAGGGAAATCGGGGGATATCCCGGATGTGATCTATGTCGGCTTTACCGCTTCCGGGATTTCCGGCACCTATCCCTTTACCTATACGCTGTTCACCGGTGAACAGCCCGTCAAACACGGCCGTTTCGATATTGAACTCGTTCCTCAAAAGCACGAATATATTTTTCCGGTCCGGACCGCCGATCTTGGGTATAACCAGTATCTTTTGCTGATGCAAGCCAGTATTGACGAGGAAAAATACGAGCGCAGGATCCCGCTTCGCATCGCCTGGACGGGCAGCAGCGAACTGATCCCGAATCTGGGGGAAGCCATTGAACAGATGCGCTATCTTTCCCATACCGGCTATTTCCCCGTTCGCAATTACCGCAAAGCCCTGAATTCCCCGTCAGCGGAGCAGCGGGACTTCTTTAACGAGGTCTGGGATCAGCTGGATCCAACGCCGGGAACGGAACGAAATGAATTAATGGATGAGTATTATTACCGCATACAGGTTGCAAACCGCCGCTTTTCCGGTCAGCGAGAAGGCTGGCGTTCCGACCGCGGAATGATCTATGTGATATACGGCGAACCCGACGCCGTTGAAGAACATTATATGGAGATCAACACCAAACCCTACATTATCTGGTATTATTATTCCGTCAACCGAAGTTTTATCTTCATCGATTACACGGGATTCGGCGATTACCAGTTAAGTGAACCCATGAGCAATTATTAATGGAGAAGCTAAGAAAAAAAATCGATCATATCGATGAACAGCTGGTTAAGCTGCTGGATGAACGGATGGGTCTGGCTTTTGAGATCGGCAAAATCAAAAAAGAAAAAGGCTTGCCCGTTCTGGACGCCGGCAGGGAGACGGAAGTTTTTGCGCATCTACAGGCGCTTCCACGTATCAGCATCCGGGACGACGAGCTTCAGGAATTATTCGAACACATCATTCGCATTAGCCGCAGCCATGGAGCGCGGGGACTGCGCTAGGCCATGTTCCGGATCGACCTTACCCATTCTGTTTTAATTCTTTTATTCTGTGCGCTGACCGTTCTTTTTACCCTGTTATGGGCCACCCGTTTTTTGCGGCGTGATTTTTATCCTCCCGGGGTCCGCCGGCTTATCGTTTTGCTTCGGGTTATTGTGTTGCTGCTGTTGCTGCCGCTTCTGGCCGGATTGCAGATCCGCCTGACCCGGAACGTGGAAGAACCGCCGCGGTATGCGTTTGCCTGGGATCTGTCCTTAAGCATGCACAATGAAGATGCTACCCCTTTCAAAGCAAGCCGCATCCTGAACCGTGAAGGATACAGGACTTTGCGCAAAAAGATCCGTATCGAACATATCGGCGGAATGCAGGAACCATCCCTTATACAGGAATCTGAACTGCGCCAAAGGGAAAGCGATGAACCCGTTACGCATTTGGGAAATCTGTTGCGCTTTGCAGAACGCCAGGCAAGGTACCGGGGCATTGTGCTTGTTTCGGACGGCCAGAGTTATCTGGGTGAAGCCCCCGATGCGATTCGGCTTAAGTCCGGCATTCCGGTTTATTGTATTGGCGTGGGGGATACGCTGCTGAACGGCAGAATATCGCTGAATTCCGTGCAGACGCCGGCCTTTATCGGCGAAGGCGATCCCGTCCCCTTAAATCTGAGCTTTGAAAACCCCTCCAATCAACATGTGCGCGGAATGCTGACGATCCTGAAGAGTAAAGATACGCTTTACCATGAAAAACTGGAGCTGGAGGCCCGCCGTTTCCGCGATTACCGGGTTGTCCTTCCCGAAATGCAGGCGGGAATCCAAAGCCTGGATTTTTATTTTGATGCGGGAAAAGGTGCGCTGCCCCTGACTTCACACGCACTGAATATATTTCCTTCCCGTATCCGTATCGTTTGTGATTCCCGCAAAGCGGACCCTGACATTGCCATGATGAATACCGTATTGTCCTCGGCCGGGGATTACCGGATTTACAACCGGGAAAGCTGGGAAAAGCATTTTCCCGGAGAAAAACCGGACCTGCTGATCCAGATCTGGCATCCCCGGGAAGATCCGCTGTTTTTTGAGGATGTCCCTGCCATTCTTTTCTACCGGGAACCCGGAAATGTTTACCGGCAAGCCGATGCATTTCGCATTGCGGACTACCGGCCTTATTTGCTGCCGGAAAATGATCCGGACCTGAACAATTTGTACTGGAAACAGCTTCCCCCGGTCCGTATGCTGACTTATCCGGGTGCGGGGAAAGCGGTCCTGGAAAATAGCGAGGCCCGGGGGTTGATCTTTGAAGACAAGGCAAATCGGCGTATCATCATTGCGGGATCGGGACTTTGGGTCTGGCACCTGGCCGCATATGAAAAAGGGTGGAGCGGCCTCTACCGCCATTTGCTGACCGGTATGGTGCGGGAAAGCCTGAAAAGCGGAGAACAGCATTTTATTTCTCTCGACCGGAATGCATACCGGGTATTGCAGTATACTCCTTTGACGGCAGTGACGCAAATAGACAGGAACGCAATGCCGGATACGGCGCAGGCGCAGATCAGCGTAGCGCTGCTGGACCGGGATTTCAGGGAGGTTCAGCGCCGCGATCATTCGTACAGGAGCAACCTGAACTGGCATTTTATGCCCGGAGACACCGGACGTTATTATCTTCAGGCAAACCTTTATTTAAAGGGAGAAGTACTGGAAAGCGATACGGCTGTTGTTCAGGTCCTGTTTTATGATCCCGAAACCCGTTACCGGGGCTGCGATGTGCCGGCGCTGAAAAGTCTGAGCGGCAATCACGGCGGCATTTATCTTCATATCAGTCAATTTGACAGCCTTATAAAGGTTTTACCGATTGAAAAAGAACGCCATCCGCAGACAAGTGTCTTACAGGCGCGCCGCGCCTATGCCGGAATTTTGCTGCTGCTGATCCTGCTCTGCGCGGAATGGATCATCCGTAAACGTTACGGAAGCGTTTAGCCCCGTTTCTTACTATTTAGACTTTTATTTGAGTGTGCGGTATGTTTCTTTTAAACTGTGGCCGTAGCCTTTTTTAATGAATCTTCCGGCGTCGCGGACCTGATCACGGATCGTTTGCATGGTGCTTTGGGCACTGCCGGTGGAACCGGCTTTATTTGGATAGATATCGTAGAATTTTTTATACTTTTCCGGTGTATAATTGGGCATGATCACATTTGCTCCGGCCTGCAGTCCGCGAATGCGGGAATCGTGTTCCAGGGTTTCCAACGCCGTTGTGGTCGGCAGATGGGTGTTTTTAAGGATCAGGCGTGCAAGCGCCAGAACCTTAAGCGTAAGCAGCGGATCACCGCTTGAACTTTGGTTCAGCGGGGTTTGGGGGTGGGGAATAAAAGGACCGATGCCGGCCATATCCGGCTCGAGTTCCGCCAGTGCCAGCAGGTCCTTTACCAGCATTTCCGGAGTTTGTCCGGGAAGTCCCACCATAAATCCCGACCCCAGCTGATAGCCCGCCCGGCGGATATCGCGCAAACAGCGCCAGCGTTCGTCAAAATCGCAATCCGGATGCAGTTTTTTGTAGAGATCGCGGTCGGAAGATTCGAATTTGAGCAGGTAGCGATCCGCTCCCGCCGCATGCCAGCGCCGGTAAACTGAAAAGGGGTATTCGCCCAGGGACAAAGTTATTGCCATTCGGTATTTGGATCGGATATCATGGATCAGTGTTTCGACCATTTCCGGAGTGAAATAGGGATCTTCGCCGGATTGCAGGACCACGGTCCGGATGCCGGCATCGCGGATGTCTTTAACGCTTTGCAGGATCTCCTTCGGCTGCATGCGGTAGCGGGTAAGTCCGATATTAGCCGCCCGGATACCGCAATAATTACAGTTCCGGCGGCAAATGTTGGAGATTTCGATAATTCCGCGTAAATAAATGCCGCGCCCGAAAATGGAACGGGTCAGCCGGTCTGCCGAAGCAAAGAGTTGTTTTTGATCCGCTTCCTGCTGCAGCAGAAGGAGTTGCAGCAGTTCCGCTTCCGTATACAATTCCTGTCTGAGAATTTCACCGATCATCCGCATTATGCAATTTACATTTTTTTCCACACCCTCCCAAATGAATTCACAGCCAAGGCCGCCGATGATTTTTTTTTGGGATCGGAGGAGAAAAGGTTTTATTTTTCTGCATAGGCAACAAAGGGGAGATCATGCAGAAAGAATCGGATAAAAAGACGGCACTGGAAATGACCTTGTTGATGACGCCGGACAAGGTCAATTTTTCCGGGAAAGTACATGGCGGCGAGATCCTTAAACTGCTGGATCGGGTTGCATATTCCTGCGCTGCGCGTTACTGCGGCCATTATGTTCTGACCCTCTCGGTTGACCGGGTGGTTTTCCGGCAGCCCATCAATGTCGGGGACCTGGTAACCTTTTACGCCGCGGTCAATTATGTGGGCAACACGTCCATGGAGGTTGGCATCCGGGTCATAGCTGAAGATTTGCGGACCCATGCGATCCGGCATTGTGTCAGCTGTTATTTTACCATGGTTGCGGTTGACGGGAACGGGAAGCCGCTGAAGATCCGGCCGCTGGAACCTGAAAGCGAAAGCGAAAAACGGCGTTACCGCGAAGCGATCGGGCGCCGGGAAATCCGCCTGGGTAAAGCAAAGGACGGAATGTGAGTTTCCGGGCGAGAAAGCGAATGCGCGGCCATTTTGAAAAAACAAGAAATTTTTGAAAAATCATTTGCTGTTAGGGAATTAATTGTTACATTACCAGGCTTTTTGAATAGAGAAGTCACGATAAGGCCACTATAGCTCAGCAGGTAGAGCGGCGGTTTTGTAAACCGTTGGTCGCTGGTTCGAATCCGGCTAGTGGCTCCTCAAGAGAAGGGTCAGTGGCCGAGCGGTCAATGGCATCAGACTGTAAATCTGACGGCGATAGCCTACGGTGGTTCAAATCCATCCTGGCCCACTTCAGCGGGTGTCGGGCACACGCTCGCAGCACTCGTGTTCTTTGATCAGCGAGTGTAGTTCAGTGGTAGAACATCAGCCTTCCAAGCTGATTACGAGAGTTCGATTCTCTTCACTCGCTCTGTTATTTGGCAAGTACCTGGGAGAGCCGGAAAAGCTCGGATGGACCAGAAAACGCGCCGCAAGCTATAAAAGGCCTGTAATCGCATGTTTTCGGTTATAGGCTTTTTTTATGCCCATGTAGCACAGCTGGTAGTCGCGCTTCCTTGGTAAGGAAGAGGTCACCGGTTCAAATCCGGTCATGGGCTCATCATTGAAATTTGTAAAACTGTAGAGGAGACAGAGAACAATGGCAAAAGCAAAATATGAACGTACGAAGCCGCACGTGAACATCGGAACGATCGGTCACGTAGATCATGGCAAGACGACATTGACGGCGGCGATAACGCAGGTATTGGCGAAGACGGGCAATGCGGAATTCCGTTCATTTGACAGTATTGACAACGCGCCGGAAGAGCGTGAGCGCGGAATTACGATAGCGACAGCGCACGTGGAATACCAGACGGAGAAGCGTCACTACGCGCACGTGGACTGTCCGGGACATGCGGATTATATAAAGAACATGATCACGGGCGCGGCGCAGATGGACGGAGCGATCCTGGTGGTAAGTGCGGCGGACGGTCCGATGCCGCAGACGCGGGAGCACGTATTGCTGGCGCATCAGGTGAACGTTCCGTTCATCGTGGTGTACATGAACAAGGTAGATATGGTTGACGATCCGGAGCTATTGGACCTGGTGGAGATGGAGCTGCGCGAGTTGTTGAGCGCCTATGAATTTCCGGGAGACGAGATACCGATCATTCGCGGTTCGGCCCTGGAAGCGCTGAACAATCCGGATGACGAGGTAAAGACGAAGAGCATTATGGAATTGATGGAAGCGGTTGACAACTACATACCCGAGCCGGTACGTTCGATCGACAAGCCGTTTTTGATGCCGATCGAGGATGTATTTTCGATCACGGGCCGCGGAACGGTCGGCACGGGCCGTATTGAGCGCGGAGTAGTGAAGGTTGGCGACGAGGTGGATATCGTGGGTATTGATCCGGAAGGGAAGAAGACGGTAGTGACGGGCATTGAGATGTTCCGGAAGCTGCTGGACCGCGGAGAAGCGGGAGACAACGCCGGATTGCTGCTGCGGGGCATAGAGAAGGACTGGCTGCGGCGCGGTATGGTGATCGCGGCACCGAAGTCGATCACGCCGCACACGAAATTCATGGCGAAGTTTTACGTTCTGAAGAAAGAAGAAGGCGGCCGTCACACGCCGTTCCAGGACGGATACCGTCCGCAGTTCTACTTCCGGACGACGGATGTGACCGGTTCGATCAAGCTCCCGGAAGGGGTGCAGATGGTCATGCCCGGAGACAACATTGAAGCGGAAGTGACACTGATCGTTCCGATCGCCATGGAAAAAGAGCTGCGTTTCGCGATCCGCGAAGGCGGCCGTACCGTTGGCGCGGGCGTAGTAACCGAGATCATTGAATAAAGGCAGAAAGCATTATGGCAGGACAAAAAATACGCAACAACATCATTTTGGCGTGTAGTGAATGCAAACGTCGCAACTACACGACATCGAAGAACAAGCGCAAGCATCCGGACCGTGTGGAATTCAAAAAGTACTGTCCATGGTGCCAAAAACACACCCTGCACAAAGAAACACGCTAAGACGTGACAGGTCTGTAGTTCAATTGGCAGAGCAGCGGTCTCCAAAACCGCAAGTTGGGGGTTCGAATCCCTCCAGACCTGCTAACGACAGAAGGAAGATGCATATGAAACTGTTCAATAAAATCAAGGAATTCTTAAGCGGCGTCCGCTTTGAGATGAAGAAGGTGAACTGGCCTTCCTGGGACGAGCTGAAAGCTTCAACCGGCGTGGTTCTGGTATTCTCGATCTTCATTACCTTGTTCATTGCATTGGTGGACTTCGGAGTCGGAACCCTTGTGCGCAAACTCATTGATTGGTTGTAATACGATGAAATGGTATACCTTAAAAGCATTATCCGGAAAAGAACGGCAGGTTGCGGATCGCATTCTGTACGAAGCCGAACAATCCGGATTTGCCGAATCCATTGAAAGCGTGCTCGTACCTGTTGAGAACGTTGTTGAAATGCGGGACGGCAAAAAACGCAGCCGGGTAAAGGTCTTTTATCCCGGTTACATTATGATCAAAATGATCATGTCTCCGGAAACGAAGTTCTTTGTCGAAAACATTTCCGGCGTGATCAGCTTTGTCGGTTCACAGGGCGTTCCCCAGGTGCTGACAGATAAAGAGGTCGCGCGCATTCTTGGCGAAGTCGAGAAAAAAGACGGCCGGGAGGTTATGGCGACCCCTTTTCTTCCCGGAGATCCCATCAAAGTTGTGGACGGTCCTTTCATCGATTTCACCGGTGTCGTAGAGGAAGTCAATGAAGAAAAACGCAAACTTAAGGTTATGGTCAGCATTTTCGGCCGTTCAACTCCCGTAGAGCTGGATTATCTGCAGGTCGAAAAGGAAAAGTAACAGAAAAACCCAAAACAGGCAAGAAGACTATGGCAAAGAAAATTGAAGCGATAATCAAATTACAGCTTCCTGCAGGGAAGGCGAATCCTTCCCCGCCCGTTGGTCCCGCTCTGGGTCAGCACGGTGTTAATATCATGGAATTCTGTAAGGCATACAATGCGAAGACACAGGATCAGATGGGCTTGGTCATTCCCGCGGTGATCACGGTCTATGCGGACCGTTCCTTCTCCTTTGTGACAAAGACCCCTCCTGCAGCCGTATTGCTGAAAAAAGCAGCCAGGATCGAAAAGGGATCGCCCAAATCCAACAAGGACAAGGTAGGGAAGATCACAAGCAAAGATCTTGAAGAAATTGCCAAATTGAAAATGAACGATTTGAACGCCCACACCGTTGAACAGGCAATGCATATGATTGCCGGCACTGCCCGCAGCATGGGTATCACGGTTGAAGGTTAAGTGGAGGCAAGCATTAATGAAGCATAGCAGGCGATATTCGGCAAACAGTGAGCTTATAGACAAGACGGTTGAATACCCGCTTCTTGAGGGTGTCCGTATTTTAAAACAAGCCGCAAATGCCAAGTTTGATGAATCCATCGAACTCACCTTGAACCTGGGCGTTGATCCGCGTTATTCCGAACAGAATATCCGCGGGACCGCTATTCTCCCGCACGGGACCGGAAAAAAAGTCCGCGTGCTGGTCCTTGCCCAGGGCGATAAAGTCAAGGAAGCACTTGAGGCGGCTGCGGATTATGCGGGGCTGGAAGAGTACATCAAAAAGATCGAAGAAGGCTGGTTCGAATTTGATGTCTGTATTGCGACCCCGGATGTCATGCGGCATGTCGGGAAGCTCGGACGCGCTCTGGGTACCCGCGGCCTGATGCCGAACCCCAAGACCGGTACTGTCACCGATAATGTAAAACAGGCTGTCAGGGAAAGCAAAGCCGGGAAGATCAGTTTCCGCGTCGATAAATACGGAATACTTCATGTACTTGTCGGAAAGGCTTCTTTTTCGGAAGAACAGCTGGCTGACAACATCCGCAATATGATGAATACGGTCATGAAACTGAAACCGGCTTCCCTTAAGGGAACTTATCTGCGGAAAGTCACCCTGTCCTCGTCGCAGGGTCCCGGAATTAAAATCGAAAAACAATCTGCGTTAGCTTAGGAGGTCCGTTCATGCCAACTCCGAAAAAAATTGAAAAGGTACAGGAAATTACGGAAAAGATCAAAGCATCCGGAGCCGTTTATTTTTCTGACTATCTCGGTCTGAACGTTGAGCAGGTTAACGAACTCCGCTCAGAGTTGTTCAAGAACGATGTCAACATGCAGGTTGTTAAGAACACCCTGATCCTGCGCGCCCTCAAAGAAGCCGGATACGAAGTGAAGAAAAGCGATTTTCTCACCGGCTCCACAGCGCTGGTCTACGGAAACGACCCGGTAGCTCCGGCAAAGGTTCTGATCGAATTTCAGAAAAAGATGAAAGATCTGAACAAACCGCAGGTCAAAGCGCTGATCTTTGAAGGTGAACTTTGTGGAAAAGAGAAAGTGGAACGCATTGCCAAACTTCCGTCGGCAGAAGTCCTGATCGGGACCTTGCTGGGAACCTTGCAGTCGCCTATGCAGAAAATGCTGGGCGTTCTTCAGGCTCCGCTGCGCGGTTTGCTTGGCGTGCTGAAATCACTCGAGAATAAAAAACAATAACGACAAACCTCAAGAAAGCATTTAAAGGAGGATTAAAATGGCCGACATTAAACGAGCCGATGTATTAGCATACCTAGAGACAGCGAACATGCTGGAAATCTCGGAACTGATCAAAGAGATCGAAGAGAAATTCGGTGTTACCGCCGCAGCCCCGGTCGCCGTTGCCGCAGCTCCCGCAGCTGCAGCGGAAGCCGCGGAAGAAAAAACGGAATTTGACGTCATGCTCCAGGGCTTTGGCGACAAGAAGATCAATGTGATCAAGGTCGTACGCGAACTGACCGGTCTTGGACTGAAAGAGGCCAAGGACCTCGTCGAAAGCGCACCTGTGGCAGTGAAAGAAGGACTCCCGAAAGACGCTGCAGAAGAAATCAAGAAAAAACTTGAAGAAGCCGGAGCAACAGTAGAACTGAAGTAATGCTTGTACGTTTCACGTTCAGATAGTTTAAACTGAGCCGTCTAAACAACGATGGCTCTGTTTCTTTTGTAAAAAATCTACAAGGGAGGAAAATCTCTTGGCCAGTATGAAAAGCAAGATCAAAAGAACATCGTTTTCGAAGATCAAACATGTTCTTGATGCGCCCGATCTTCTTGATGTGCAGTTAAGTTCTTATGAAGATTTTCTGCAGACACGTATGCGGCCGGAAAAACGGCTGGACTTTGGTCTGGAAAATGTATTCCGCACGATTTTTCCGATTGAGGATAATCACAATACCTTTGTACTCGAATATAAGAGCTATTCGATCGGAAAACCCCGCTATATGGAACAGGAATGCGTGGAACGCGGCATCACCTATTCGGTGCCGCTGAAAGCGAAACTGGTCCTGAAAACCGCAGCAGAAGACGATCCGGAAAACAAAGCGCTCGGCAAGACCACGGAACAGGATGTCTTTTTTGGCAATATCCCGCACATGACGCCGCGCGGCACCTTTATTATCAACGGCGCCGAACGCATTATCGTCAGTCAGCTTCAGCGCTCACCCGGCGTGTTCTTCAACGAAGCGCGTCACCCCAACGGAACCGTGCTTTACAATGCACGTATCATTCCGATGCGGGGCTCCTGGGTGGACCTGACCACCGATATCTTCGATGCAATCTACGTTACCATTGACCGGCGCAAAAAATTCCCCGTTACCATTTTCCTGAGGGCTATTGGTTTTGGTTCAGACAACCAGATCCTGCAGCAATTCAACATTCTGGAAACCCTGCCTCTCAGCGGCGAACTGGAAGGCCGTCTTGTGGTTACGCCTCAGGTGGACAACAAGAGCGGTGAGCTGGTCCTGAATGCCGGAACTTCAGAGGATAAGTGGGTCGTACTCGACAGCAAGACCATCGGCGAGCTTCGCAAAAGCAAGCTCAAAAGCGTCGAAGTGGTGGACAGCCATCGGGAAATCGACTTTAAACTGATCGCGAACTCCATTCGCCGTGAACGTGACAAGCTCAGTATCGCCGAAGAAGAAGATCGCGAACCCACGACCGAGGATGCGCTGATCTACCTTTACCGCAACTTGCGCAACGGTGAACCCCCGAACGTCGACATCGCACAGAAATTTTTCGAAAAGCTGTTTTTCAGCCCGAAAAAATACGATCTTGGGCAAGTCGGCCGTTACCGGATGAATAAAAAATTCAACCTGAACATCCCGCTTGAAAACACGGTGCTGGCACCGGAAGACTTTGTGATGATCGTTAAACAGCTGATCAGCATGCGCCGCGGGGAAAAAGCCTCCGACGATATTGATCATCTGGGCAACCGTCGTGTAAAGACCGTCGGCGAGCAGCTGGCCAACCAGTTTTCGCTGGCCTTTACCCGCATGTCCCGCACCATCAAGGACAGGATGAACATCCACAATGAAAATCTGACGCCACAGGAACTGATCAACAGCCGCATCCTGACCTCGGTGATCAATACCTTTTTCGGGACCTCTCAAATGTCCCAGTTCATGGACCAGACCAACCCGCTTGCGGAGCTGACGCACAAACGGCGTCTGTCTGCGCTGGGTCCGGGCGGCCTGACCCGCGAACGCGCCGGTTTTGAAGTCCGCGACGTGCATTACACGCATTACGGGCGGCTCTGTCCCATTGAAACGCCGGAAGGCCCCAACATCGGACTGATCTCCTCGCTGGCAAATTACGCGGTCGTAAACCGGCTCGGATTCATCGAGACGCCCTACCGGACGGTAAAACATGGCAAAGATGCGATCCGCGTCACCAATACGGTGGAATATTTGTCTTCCGATGACGAAGACCGGAATATGATCGCACAGGCGAACGAACCGCTGAATGACAAGGGTGAATTTTCCAACGAGCTGATCCGCTGCCGTTATCAGGCCGATTATCCGATGGTAACTTCGGAGCGGGTCAATTACATGGACGTATCTCCCATTCAGATGGTTTCCGCGGCAGCATGTCTGATTCCTTTCCTGGAACATGACGATGCGAACCGCGCCCTGATGGGTTCCAACATGCAGCGTCAGTCTGTTCCGCTTCTGACACCCGAAACCCCGCTGGTCGGGACCGGGATGGAAGCGGCGGTCGCACGCGACAGCCGCGCCGTTCTGGTTTCCCCGATCGATGCCATCGTTGAATATGTCGACGCCCGCAAGATCGTTCTGCGCCCTCTCGATGATTTTGACGCCGATGTTTCCCTGGACGAGAATGAAGGCCGTCTTGTCTTTGAAATGAAAAAATTCCAGCGCACCAATCAGGACACCAGTATGAACCAGCGTCCTATTGTTCGCAAAGGAGCCAAGGTCAAGGCCGGCGAAACCATTGCTGACGGCACATCGACCGATCAGGGCGAACTTGCCATGGGACGCAACGTGCTGGTTGCCTTTATGCCCTGGCGCGGATACAACTACGAAGACGCCATTATATTGAATGAACGCCTGGTCAAGGAAGATATCTTTACCTCCGTTCACGTTAAAGAGGTCGAACTCGAAGTCCGGGATACCAAACGCGGCAGTGAGGAACTGACGCGCGAGATTCCCAATGTCTCCGAGGAAGCCACAAGGAACATCGACGCCAACGGTATGATCCGTATCGGTGCGCCGGTTGAACCCGGTGATATTATCATCGGAAAGGTAACTCCGAAAGGGGAAACCGATCCGACGCCCGAAGAGAAATTGCTGCGGGCCATCTTTGGCGAAAAGGCCGGGGATGTCAAGGACGCTTCCAAGCGTGCCGACCCCAGTACCAGCGGCGTTGTTATCGATACGCGCCTTTTCGAACGCAAAGGGAAAGAATCCCGGCGGGACGAAAAGGAAAAGATACAGAAACTCGATGAGGAACAGTCCCGGCGGATTTCTTTGCTGCGCAACCGTTTTATCGGGAAGCTGAAAACGCTGATCGAAGGACATGCCTGCGAAGGGATCTACGACAAGGGCGGCAATCTGCTGCACAATAAGCGCAAGACCTGGAACTGGGAATTTTTCCAGACCTGTGATTTCGATCATATTGACATGGGAAAACCCTGGGTCGCCAGCGAAGAAGTTTTTGCCCGCGTTCAGAGACTGGTGGAAAACCTGCAAACCATTGCAAACGGCATTATTGAAGACATTCAAAACGAACAATTTAAAGTCCGGGCCGGTGACGACATGCAGCCCGGCGTTTTGAAACTTGCCAAGGTGTACATAGCCAGCAAACGCAAGATCGCGGTCGGCGACAAGGTTGCCGGACGTCACGGCAATAAGGGTGTGGTTTCCATTATCGTACCCGAAGAAGATATGCCTTTCCTGCCGGACGGCACACCCGTCGATATCATATTGAACCCGCTGGGCGTACCCTCCCGAATGAACTTGGGACAGTTGTACGAAACCATGCTGGGCTGGGCGGCAAAAAAGCTGGGCGCTTATTTTGAAACCCCGGTTTTTGACGGCGCCAGCTACGAAGAGATTTCCGAGCTTATGAGAAAGACCGATCTGCCCGAGAACGGAAAAGTCGAATTGTACGACGGCATGAGCGGCGACAAGATCGACAATCCGGTTGCCTGCGGTTACATCTATATGATGAAGCTTGTCCACATGATCGAGGATAAGATGCATGCCCGCTCCACAGGCCCTTACTCGCTGATAACTCAGCAGCCCCTGGGCGGTAAGGCTCAGTTTGGCGGACAGCGTTTCGGCGAAATGGAAGTCTGGGCTCTGGAAGCTTACGGCGCCGCCCATACGCTGCAGGAAGTTCTCACCGTCAAATCCGACGATGTCGAAGGCCGGACGCGCATTTACAATGCGATCGTCAAGGGCGAAAATCTGCCGGAATACGGAACACCGGAGTCCTTCAACGTTCTGCTGAAAGAACTCGAAGGCCTTGGCATCGAAATGGATTTAGTATAATTCCTTCAATAGGAGGACAGGACATTGGCAATAAACACATTACAACAAAAATCGACGGCGAAAGACTTTCACAAGATACGCATCCGCCTTTCGTCGCCGGAATCAATATTAAGCAAATCCCGCGGCGAAGTCCTTAAGCCGGAGACCATCAACTATCGCTCTTACAAGCCCGAAAAAGACGGTTTGTTCTGCGAAAAGATCTTTGGTCCCGTCAAGGACTGGGAATGCCATTGCGGCAAGTACAAACGCATTCGATACAAAGGGATCGTCTGTGACCGCTGCGGGGTGGAAGTGACCCGTAAAAGTGTTCGGCGAGAACGCATGGGACACATCAATCTGGCCGTTCCGGTCGTACATATCTGGTTCCTCAAATCCATACCCTCCAAATTGGCGAACGTTTTGGGGATTCCGGCAAAAGATCTGGAACAGATCATTTACTATGAATCTTACGTTGTGATCCAGCCGGGCAAAGCCGCAGTGGAAGAGAATGGAAAGATCCGTCCGGTGCGCCACATGGAACTGCTGGACGAAGATACCTATTTTGATCTTCTCTACGCTTTCGGCGAAGAATCCGCCGAAATGATCGACGAAAAGGATGTCTTTATCGCCAAGACCGGCGCTCAGGCAGTTTATGAACTTCTGATGGACCTGGACGTCCCCGAAGAGATCAAGACGCTCAAAACCAATCTGAAAAACACGCGTTCGATTTCCGAGCGCGACGATATCATCAAGCGGCTCAAGATCCTGAAATCCTTTGTCAGCGATAAAGAGGACGAGGAACCGGTCAACCGGCCGGAATACATGATCCTGAAGGTGTTGCCGGTGATCCCGCCGGAACTGCGTCCGCTGGTTCCGCTGGAAGGCGGCCGTTTTGCGGCATCCGACCTCAACGATCTGTACCGCCGGGTGATCATCCGCAATAACCGTCTGAAACAACTGATTGATATCAAAGCGCCGGAAGTGATCCTGCGCAACGAAAAAAGGATGCTGCAGGAAGCGGTGGACTCTCTGTTCGACAATGGCAGAAAACATGCTGCCGTCCGTTCCGGCACCCGCCGGCCGCTCAAATCGCTGTCCGATATGCTGAACGGAAAAGAAGGGCGTTTCCGCCAGAACCTGCTCGGTAAACGTGTGGATTATTCCGCACGTTCGGTCATTGTGGTCGGACCCGAACTCAAGATGCACGAATGCGGTATTCCCAAACTGATGGCGACTGAACTCTTTAAACCGCACCTGATCCACGAGCTGCTGGTCCGCGGCCAGGCCGGGACGGCAAAAGTAGCCAAGAGCATGGTGGAACGTAACGATCCCAAGGTTATGGCGCTTCTGGAATACGTGGTAAAGGATCATCCGGTGCTGCTGAACCGCGCACCGACCTTGCACCGTCTGGGTATTCAGGCTTTCCAGCCCATTCTGATCGACGGAAAAGCCATCCGCATTCACCCGCTGGTCTGTTCGGCCTTCAACGCCGACTTTGACGGCGACCAGATGGCGGTACACGTGCCGCTGTCCTTTGAAGCGCAGATTGAATCGCGCATGCTGATGCTTGCCAGCAACAATATATTGCATCCGGCGCACGGAAACCCCATTGCCATTCCTTCGCAGGACATGGTTTTGGGCGCCTACTACATTACCCGCGGCAAATCGAACCAGCAGGGTGAGGGTGCTGTTTTTTACAGCAGCGACGAGGCATTGCTGGCGCTCGAGAACAATTGGGTTTCTCTGCATGCAAGAGTAAAATTACAGTATCAGGGCAAACTGATCGATACCACGATCGGACGCATTTTGTTCAATTCCATCGTTCCGGAGAACATCCCTTTCTATAATGAACTGATTACCAAAAAGCGCATTGAAAGCATTGTCGGCGAATGCAACCGTTTGGTCGGCGTTAACCGGGCCGTGGAATTCCTTGACGATCTGAAAGATCTCGGATTTGCCATGGCAACCCGTTCCGGCATCTCGATCGGACTCTCCGACGTGATCATACCGGAAGATAAATTTCATATCATTGAAAAGACCGAAAAAGCCGTCAATGACATCAATACGAAACGTAACCGCGGTGTTATCACCGAAAACGAACGTTACAATAAGGTTATCGACGCCTGGTCCAAGACTTCGGACATTGTACAGTCCGCCATGAACAAGAAACTGGTTGAAGACAAAGAAGGTTTTAACCCATTATTCATCATGACCGACTCCGGTGCCCGCGGATCCAAAGATCAGATCAAACAGCTGGCCGGTATGCGCGGTCTGATGAACAAACCGCAGAAAAACGTTGCCGGCGGGGGCGGTGATATTATTGAAACGCCCATTACATCGAACTTTAAGGAAGGTCTTACGGTGCTGGAATATTTCATTTCCACTCACGGTGCCCGCAAGGGCCTTTCCGATACCGCATTGAAAACGGCTGATGCCGGTTATCTTACCCGCCGCCTGGTAGACGTGGCGCAGGATGTTGTGATCAACGAGGAAGACTGCGGAACCATTAACGGTATCCGCGTCGCTTCCCTGAAAGAAGGGGAGAATATCATTGAATTCCTCAAGGAGCGCATTGTCGGCCGGATTCTTCAGGAAGACGTTATCGACCCCTTGACCGACGAAGTTATTGCTGAGGTCGGCGCTTTTGTCGATGAAAATCTGGCGGAAAAGATCACCAACAGCAATGTCGAATCCGTTTATATCCGTTCCGTACTGACCTGCGAATCCCGCACCGGAGTTTGCGCCAAATGCTACGGACGCAACCTGGCGACGGATAAACTGGTCAACATCGGCGAAGCCGTTGGCATTATGGCGGCGCAGTCCATCGGTGAGCCGGGAACGCAGCTGACCTTGCGGACCTTCCATATCGGCGGTACCGCCAGCCGTATCATACAGGAATCCCATCAGACGGCACGCTTCAGCGGCCGTGTGGAATTTTCGGACAATCTGATCGTTTCCGAAAACGATCTTCACGTTGTCCTGGCACGGAATGGAAAGATCTCCATTATCGATCAGGACAATCGTAATCTGATCTCCTACACGGTCCCTCAGGGCGCCATCATTCATGTCAAAGACGGCGAAGAAGCCGATGTCGATACCGTTCTTTATGACTGGGACGCTTATAACGAACACATTGTATCGCGTTATGACGGCAAGGTGCGCTTCATTGATCTGATCGAAGGAGTGACCTACGACGAAGTGACTGATACTTCCGGACATATCGAATGGCAGATCATTGCTTCGAAAGACCGGGAAAAGACAGCGCGCATTGCCGTTTACAATGATGCCGAAGAAATGGTCGGGAAACCCATCGCACTGCCGGAAAACAGTTCATTGCTGGTCAAGGAAGGCGACAAGGTCATTCAGGGCCAGACAATGGCGCGGCGTTCCAAGGAAAGCGCGCGCAGCAACGACATTACCGGCGGTCTGCCGCGGGTGTCCGAGCTATTTGAAGCGCGCAATCCCGCTAACGAGGCCATCGTGTCCGAAATTGACGGGAATGTCCGTTTTGATAAACTGCAGCATGGTATTCAGACTATCCGCATCGTCAATGAACTTGGCGAAGTCTATACCTACAAGATCCCGAAAGGGAAACATATCCTCGTACATGAAGGCGACTATGTGCGTTCGGGCGACCCGCTTTGCGACGGCGCCATTCCGCCGCGCAAGATCCTCCGGATTCTGGGCGTGAAAGAAGTCCAGAAGCACCTCTTGAACGAAATTCAGCATGTGTACCGGCTCCAGGGCGTTCGCATCAACGACAAACATATCGAAGCCATTGTCCGCCAGATGCTGCAGAAGGTTGAGATCCGGGACCCGGGTGATACCGAATTTCTCATCGGCGACCGCGTGAGCAATCAGGAAGTTCAGATGGTCAACGAAAAACTCTACGACATGGTCGTCATCAGTGACGCCGGTGATACTTCCCTGATCGAAGGAAACGTGTATCCACGTGAAATGGTCAAAGAGGACAACGTCCGGCACAAGGCAGCGGACAAGCGTCCGGCAAAGTTCAAGGCGGCCAAACCGGCAACCTTTGAACCTTTGCTGCTGGGCATTACCCGCGCTTCGCTGAATACCGAGAGCTTCCTTTCGGCGGCGTCTTTCCAGGAAACCACGCGCGTTCTTACCGACGCGGCCATTTCCGGTAAAATTGACGATCTTAACGGACTCAAGGAAAACATCATCATCGGCAGAATGATACCGGCAGGCACCGGCATGCCGAAATACCTCAAACTGCTGGTGGATGAACCGGAATACCTGAAAGCGGAACCTGCAGAAGTCTCCGAGTTGCCCGTCAACGGCGAGGAAGGGGTCTTTACCGTTCAGCCGGAGGCGGCCGGAGAATAATCCGCAGTTTGAAATACGAGAATAAAACGCCCTTGCCGAGCAGGGCGTTTTTTTGTACGGGCAGGTAGCCGGAGCTTCGGGAATGCAAGTCCGGAGCTGCCGAAAAGGCTCCGGCGCAGCCGGCCGAAAGGAATCGTAAAAAAGCGAAAGAAATTTGCAACAAAAACTTGCAAACAAGAACAACAAACATTATCTTACTGAGCTTTTTATGAAAATTGGAGAAAAAGAGATATGCCAACGATCAATCAGTTAGTACGACAAGGTAGAAAAAAGATCGCAAAGAAGAACAAGGTCCCGGCCTTGAACGCAAACCCGCAGAAGCGCGGAGTTTGCACGCGTGTGTACACAACAACGCCGAAAAAACCGAACTCGGCATTGCGGAAAGTCGCACGTGTCCGTTTAACGACCGGCACAGAAGTTACGGCATACATACCCGGAGAGGGTCACAACCTTCAGGAACACTCTATGGTGATGATTGAAGGCGGTCGTGTAAAAGACCTCCCCGGTGTCCGCTACCATATCATTCGAGGCACACTGGATACTGCCGGTGTGGAAGGCAGGCGGAACAGCAGATCACGTTACGGCGCAAAGCGGCCGAAATCTTAATTGTGGAGAAATTCGATGTCAAGAAGGAATAAGCCACCCAAACGCGACGTATTACCCGACCCCAAGTTCAGTTCCAGGATCGTGACCAAATTTGTCAACAATTTAATGGAGCGCGGAAAAAAAGGGGTTGCCGAAAAGATCATGTATGATGCGATCAACGTGCTGGATCAGCAGAGCGGCGGAAAAGGACTGGAAGTATTCCAGAAAGCGCTCGACAATGTTGCTCCGGTACTGGAAGTAAAATCAAAGCGGATCGGCGGGGCGACCTATCAGGTTCCCGTGGAAGTCCGCCGTGACCGCCGTTACGCGCTGGCAATGCGCTGGATCATTACGTATTCCACTGCGCGTTCCGGGAACACCATGGCCCAGAAGCTGGCTGCCGAACTGATGGCGGCGTCCAAGGGCGAAGGTTCCGCGGTCAAGAAAAAGGAAGATACGCACAGAATGGCTGAAGCGAATAGGGCATTTGCACACTTCAGCCGTTAAAACGGAAAAGAGTAGTACGTGGCTTTAGACCTGTCAAAATTGCGGAATATCGGAATTATGGCGCACATTGATGCCGGTAAAACGACAACAACGGAGCGTATCCTTTATTATACCGGAATGTCTCACCGTCTGGGTGAAGTACACGAAGGCACCGCAATTATGGACTGGATGGAACAGGAAAAGGAGCGGGGGATCACGATCACATCCGCTTCGACCACCTGTAAGTGGGCAGGGCACCGCATCAACATCATCGATACACCGGGACATGTTGATTTCACAGCCGAAGTCGAACGCTCCCTGCGCGTCCTCGATGGTGCGGTCGCTCTCTTTTGCGGTGTCGGCGGCGTGGAGCCGCAGTCCGAAACCGTCTGGAAACAGGCCAACACCTACCACGTTCCGCGTATTGCATTTGTCAACAAAATGGATCGCGCCGGCGCCGATTTTTTCAACGTGCTGGACATGATTCGCAAACGGCTCGGTGCCAATCCGCTGCCGGTTTTTATTCCCATCGGTTCCGGCGATATGTTTACCGGCATTATTGATCTGATCAATAACCACTCCATTCTTTATAAGGAAGAAACCCTGGGAACCGAGTTCGAATACGGCCCCATTCCGAAGGATATGGCCGAAAAGGTCGATGAATATCGCTATCATCTGATCGAAGAGGTCGCTTCTTACGACGATTCGCTCCTTGAAAAATATCTGGAAGGCTCCGAGCTTTCCCAAAGCGAGATCAAAGCCGCGATCCGTATCGGAACCATCCGCGGCGATATTATCCCGGTCCTTGCAGGCTCCGCTTTCAAGAATAAAGGTATCCAGGAACTGCTGAATGCCGTGGTGGATTATCTGCCGTCTCCATTGGACCTGCCGGAAGTCAAGGGCATTTCACCCAAGACCGGCAAAGAGGAATTCCGCCATCCCGATCCCGATGCGCCATTCTGTGCCCTGGCCTTCAAGATCATGACCGATCCTTATGTGGGCCGTCTGACCTATCTGCGCATTTACAGCGGGACCGTCGATGCGGGGACCTATCGTCTGAACGCGGAAAACGGCAAACGCGAACGCTTCGGACGTATTTTGAAAATGCATGCCAATAAGCGTGAGGACCTTAAAACCGCAGTGGCGGGGGATATTGTTGCGGTTGTGGGATTGAAAAATACGCGCACCGGCCACACGCTTTGCGATGAAAAGCATCCCATTATTCTTGAGCAAATGGCATTCCCGGATCCGGTGATCAGCGTTTCCATCGAACCGGCCAGCAAGGCCGATCATGATGCTCTGACCGACGGACTGATCAAGCTTGCGGATGAAGATCCGACTTTTCAGGTCCGTTACGACGAAAGCACCGGCCAGACCATTATCTGGGGAATGGGCGAACTGCATCTGGATATCATCGCCGACCGTCTGCGCCGCGAATTCAAGGTAAAGGCACACGTCGGGAAGCCGCAGGTCGCCTACAAGGAAACGATCACGCAAAGCGCGCGTGTTGACGAGATCTTTAAAAAGCAGACCGGCGGAAAAGGTCAGTATGCCCGTGTCGTGATCGAGGTTGAGCCTTCGGGCGCAGGGAAAGGTTTTATTTTTGAGAACAAGATTGTCGGGGGTGCGATCCCCCGGGAATATATCCCCGCCGTTGAACGCGGGATACATGACGCATGCAAAACCGGCGTGCTCAAAGGCTATCCGATTGAGGATGTAAAAATTACGCTGTCTGACGGTGCTTTCCACCCTGTGGATTCATCCGAAATGGCGTTTCGCGCTGCCGGCAGTATTGCTTTCAGAAATGCGGTGAAAAAGGCGGGAGCCATCCTGCTGGAACCCGTCATGTCGCTGGAAGTGATCACACCGGAAGAATATCTTGGTGATGTGATGGGTGACCTCACCTCGAGAAGGGGCCAGATCAAAGGAATGGTCCCACGGCAGGACGCACAGGTCTTAAACGCCGATGTCCCCTTAGTTGAAATGTTCGGCTATGCAACAGACTTGCGGTCTATCACCCAGGGAAGGGCTGTGTTCACAATGCAGTTTGATCATTATGCACCGGCCCCCGCGTCAATCGCGGAAAAAATCAATTAGTGAAGAAAAGGAGATTTTCAAATGGCAAAAGCAAAATATGAACGTACGAAGCCGCACGTGAACATCGGAACGATCGGTCACGTAGATCATGGCAAGACGACATTGACGGCGGCGATAACGCAGGTATTGGCGAAGACGGGCAATGCGGAATTCCGTTCATTTGACAGTATTGACAACGCGCCGGAAGAGCGTGAGCGCGGAATTACGATAGCGACAGCGCACGTGGAATACCAGACGGAGAAGCGTCACTACGCGCACGTGGACTGTCCGGGACATGCGGATTATATAAAGAACATGATCACGGGCGCGGCGCAGATGGACGGAGCGATCCTGGTGGTAAGTGCGGCGGACGGTCCGATGCCGCAGACGCGGGAGCACGTATTGCTGGCGCATCAGGTGAACGTTCCGTTCATCGTGGTGTACATGAACAAGGTAGATATGGTTGACGATCCGGAGCTATTGGACCTGGTGGAGATGGAGCTGCGCGAGTTGTTGAGCGCCTATGAATTTCCGGGAGACGAGATACCGATCATTCGCGGTTCGGCCCTGGAAGCGCTGAACAATCCGGATGACGAGGTAAAGACGAAGAGCATTATGGAATTGATGGAAGCGGTTGACAACTACATACCCGAGCCGGTACGTTCGATCGACAAGCCGTTTTTGATGCCGATCGAGGATGTATTTTCGATCACGGGCCGCGGAACGGTCGGCACGGGCCGTATTGAGCGCGGAGTAGTGAAGGTTGGCGACGAGGTGGATATCGTGGGTATTGATCCGGAAGGGAAGAAGACGGTAGTGACGGGCATTGAGATGTTCCGGAAGCTGCTGGACCGCGGAGAAGCGGGAGACAACGCCGGATTGCTGCTGCGGGGCATAGAGAAGGACTGGCTGCGGCGCGGTATGGTGATCGCGGCACCGAAGTCGATCACGCCGCACACGAAATTCATGGCGAAGTTTTACGTTCTGAAGAAAGAAGAAGGCGGCCGTCACACGCCGTTCCAGGACGGATACCGTCCGCAGTTCTACTTCCGGACGACGGATGTGACCGGTTCGATCAAGCTCCCGGAAGGGGTGCAGATGGTCATGCCCGGAGACAACATTGAAGCGGAAGTGACACTGATCGTTCCGATCGCCATGGAAAAAGAGCTGCGTTTCGCGATCCGCGAAGGCGGCCGTACCGTTGGCGCGGGCGTAGTAACCGAGATCATTGAATAAAGGCAGAAAGCATTATGGCAGGACAAAAAATACGCATTGCGCTTAAATCCTACGATCACAATTTGCTGGACAAATCCGCAGAAAAGATCGTACAGCGTGCAAAAGCGACAGGGGCTGTGATTTCAGGTCCCATTCCGTTACCGACAAAACGTTCTGTCGTAACGGTGAACCGCTCGCCCTTTGTGAACAAAAAATCGCGTGAGCAGTTTCAGATCAAGGTGCATAAGCGCATTATTGAAATCCTGAATACCACGACCAAGACCATTGATGAGTTGATGAAACTCGATTTGCCTGCCGGCGTGGATATTGAAATCAAGGTTTAAGACAAACCCAAAACATCATGGGCGTTTCCGGGTTCAGGGAGCGTTCTTGTGAATAGAAAAGGTTAAAACTGTGAACGGAATCATAGGAAAGAAAATAGGCATGACCCGCATTTTCGATGAACGCGGCCGGAATATACCGGTTACCGTCATCGAAGCCGGTCCCTGCTATGTAACACAGATCAAAACGGCGGAGACCGACGGTTATACGGCGGTCCAGATCGGTTTTGAAGAAGTTCGGGAAAAAGTGGTCAGCAAACCCGAACTGGGTCATCTGAAGGCAGCCGGGAAGGTTTTACGGAACCTGAAGGAATTCCGCGTTGAAACTGTTGACGATCTCAAGGTCGGCGACGAGATCCATGTGGATATCTTTAAAAAAGGTGACATTATTTCCGTGACCGGAAGATCCAAAGGAAAAGGCTTTCAGGGCACGGTCCGCCGCCACAATTTCAACGGCGGTCCCAAGTCCCACGGCCAGAAAGACCGTTTACGCGCTCCCGGTTCCATCGGGGCCAGTTCATCGCCTTCCCGAGTTATGAAGGGAATGCGCATGGCGGGCCACATGGGCGACGAAACCGTTACGGTCAGTAACATTGAAGTTGTTGAAATTCGCCCGGACAAGAACATCCTTTTACTGAAAGGCAGTGTTCCAGGATCCCGAAACGGCATCATCCAAATTGTTAAATCGGGAGATGAGTCATGAAGTTAGACGTCTATAAAAGCAGCGGCGAAAAACTCAGCAAAAAGGTTGAGCTGGCGCAGGAAGTATTCGGTATCGAGCCCAATGAGCATACCTTATATCTTGCTGTAAAAGCTGAACTTGCCAACATGCGTCAGGGAACGCACAAGACCAAGACCCGCGGTGAAGTGCGGGGCGGCGGTGCAAAGCCCTGGCGTCAGAAGGGGCGCGGAACCGCCCGTTCCGGATCCCGTCGTTCTCCCGTTTGGGTCGGCGGCGGCCGGGCTTTCGGTCCCGAACCGCACCTCTACACGACAAGACTGCCCAAGAAGGTAAAGCGCCTTGCCCGCCGCTCTGCCTTGTCGCAGAAAGTGAATGAAAAAGCGGTCCTGATCGTTGATGATTTCAAGCTGGCAGAAGCCAAGACCCGTGACTTTGCCGCGATCCTGAGTAATCTTGGTCTTAGCGGAAAGAAACTGACGGTTCTGGTTGTCGGATTCACGGAGGAACTCTACCTGGCCGCGCGAAATATTCCCAATGTATATATCGTGCCGGCCGAACGTGCTTCCACCTATGAAATCATGGATTGCGACACTCTTGTCATTGAACAGTCCGCCGTTGAGATCCTCAACGAAGCGCTTAAATAAGGGAATCGCGAGCAGATGAAGAAGCAAATCATAGTCAAGCCGATATTGACCGAGAAGATGAGCATCATGGGTGAAGAGATGGGCAAATACGCTTTTATCGTATCACCGGATGCCAATAAAATCGAGATCAAAAAGGCGATAGAAGATCGTTTCAACGTTCGTGTTACGGATGTGGCGACGATGAATCGTAAAGGAAAAGAGAAATCAATGACCATTCGCAGCGGCGGACGGGTTATCCGGACGGCAGGAAGACGCTCCAACTGGAAAAAGGCGATCGTAACCCTTGCCGAAGGGAACCGAATTGATTTCTTTGAAGGCGAAACTGCTGTTTAAGGAATAGGAAAGATATGGCTTTAAAGAGCTACAAACCGCACACTCCGGGTCAGCGTTATAAAACCACACTGGTTTTTGACAAACTGACAAAAAAAGAACCGGAAAAGAATCTGATCAAGACCAGTCCCGGAAGCGGCGGTCGGAATAATAACGGGCGCATCACCATGCGCAGGCGCGGAGGCGCCCAGAAGCGTTTTTATCGTATTGTGGATTTCAAACGCGATAAATTCAATATTCCCGCACGGGTTGATGCGATCGAATACGATCCCAACCGTTCCGCCAACCTTGCCCTTCTGGTTTACGCTGACGGCGAAAAACGCTATATCGTCTGTCCGGACGGCGTTGCTGTCGGAGACGTGTTGCTCTCCGGACCGGAAGCCCCGGTAAAGCGCGGGAACGCGCTGCCGCTGAAGGATATCCCGGCCGGTACGCAGGTCCACAATATTGAAATGAAGCCCGGCAAGGGTGCACAGATCGCCCGCGGAGCCGGTGCATCTGCACAGATCATGGCAAAAGAAGGGAAATATGTGACCATCAAGCTTCCTTCCGGGGAAATGCGGATGATCCTGGAAAACTGCCTCGCCACGATCGGCGAAGTGGGCAACAAGGATTATTCCAATGTAACCATCGGGAAAGCGGGCCGCAACCGCTGGCTGGGCAAACGCCCGAAAGTCCGCGGTGTTGCCATGAACCCTATTGACCATCCCATGGGCGGCGGTGAGGGCAAAACCTCCGGTGGCGGACATCCGTCAACGCCCTGGGGCAAGCCGACCAAAGGTTACAAAACCCGTAAGAAAAAAAATCCGAGCAACAAATACATTGTTGCGCGCCGGAAGAAAAAGTAAAGGTGAGAACATATGCCCAGGTCATTAAAAAAAGGTCCTTATGTCAACGAATCGCTGCAGAAAAAAGTGAATGAAATGATGCAGTCCGGTAAAAAGAAGGTCATCAAAACCTGGTCCCGCCAGTCGACCATCACGCCGGATTTTGTCGGATTTACCTTTGCCGTGCATAACGGAACAAAGTTCATTCCCGTTTATGTCACCGAGAACATGGTCGGCCACAGGCTTGGCGAATTCTCACCGACACGCACTTTCCGCGGACATAAGTCATAAATCAAGAGTAGGTAAAGAATGAAAGCTCGAGCAGTTAACAAGTACATTCGGCAAAGCGCCAAAAAAATGAAACCCGTTTTGGACATGGTCCGCGGTAAACAGGTCACCAGTGCACTGAACATGCTGTCCTTCATGCCGAAGAAATCAGCAAAGTTCATCGAACTGACAACCCGTTCGGCGGTATCCAATCTGTTGAATTCGGAAGCGGGAGCCAAAGTCAATCCCGATGAACTCGTTATTCGGGAAGCCTTTGTCGACCAGGGTCCGGTCATGAAGCGCATTCGTCCCCGTTCTATGGGGCGCGCCTTTATGATCCGGAAACGCAGTTGCCATTTAACCATCGTTGTTGGCACTCCGACAGACGATGGTAAAAACGATACGAAAGAGAAGGAGTAAACCTTGGGTCAGAAAACACATCCTTACGGTTTCCGTCTTGGAATTACAAGGGAATGGCTCTCCAATTGGTATGATGAGCGTAATTTTGCGGCAAAGCTGAACGAAGATCTGATGCTTCGCAAATACCTGAATAAGCGCTTATCCAATGCCGGTATCGCAAAGATCGAAATTGAACGTACGTCAAAGGCGATCTCCATCACCATTCACACCTCGCGCCCCGGCGTAGTGATCGGTGCGAAGGGCAAGGAGGTTGATCAGCTGCGCGAAGAGATCCGCAAACTGACCCAGTTCGATGTCAACGTCAATGTCGTCGAAATTAAGAAACCGGAACTGAACGCATATCTTGTCGGCGAGAACATTGCCCAGCAGCTGGTCAAAAAAATGCCTTTCCGCCGGATTTTAAAACGCAGTATCCAGAACACCATGCGCCAGGGAGCGGAGGGAATCCGCATTCAGCTGGCCGGCCGTCTCGGCGGCGCGGAAATGGCGCGGAGAGAGACCGTTCGTGAAGGCCGCGTTCCGCTTCACACCTTACGTTCCGATATTGATTACGCGGATGTCACGGCATTTACGACCTATGGTTGTATCGGTATCAAGGTTTGGATCTGTAACGGCGAAGTATCGACAATCTAAGGGGAATGGAGTTTAGCTATGTTAATGCCAAGAAAGGTAAAATACAGAAAACAGCACCGCGGACGCAGACAAGGCCTGGCCTTTCGCGGTTCAACGGTCAGTTACGGTGATTTCGGATTAAAGGCGATGGAAGAGGCCTGGATTACCAGCCGCCAGATTGAAGCCGCACGTGTGGCTATCTCGCGTGTTGTCCGGAAGCACGGAAAAATGTGGATCCGCATCTTCCCGGACAAGCCGGTTTCCAAAAAGCCGGCCGAAACCCGTATGGGCAAGGGAAAGGGCGGTCCGGAATTCTGGGTGGCGGTTGTCAAACCCGGTCGCGTTCTTTTCGAGGTCGAAGGCATTTCCGCCGAGATGGCCCGCGAAGCGTTCCGTCTGGCAGCCCACAAGCTTCCCATCAAGGCAAAAATGGTCGCCCGGCGCGAAATTGGAGGATAAAGGCATGTTATCAAAGACCGAGATCAAGGAATTGACAAAAGAAGAAGTCATCGTCAAATTGCGCGATGACGAAGATGCGTTAATGAATCTGCGCTTTCAGCATGCCCTGCAGCAACTGGAAAACCCGGTCCGGCTTCGTTATCTGAAGCGGGAGGTCGCCCAGTTGAAGACCATCCTCCAGGAATATGAATGCGGTTTGCGCAAATAACAGGAAGAAATCAAATGACGTATACAAATCGTAAAGAAAAAATCGGCGTTGTTGTCAGCGACAAGATGGACAAAACGGTCACCGTTCTGGTCAGTCAGCGGATCAAACATCCCGCCTACGGCAAGTACATCAATCGCAGCCGGAAATTCATGGCTCATGACGAGCAGAACGCCTGTCATGTCGGTGATACCATTTCCATTGTCGAGACAAGGCCGATGAGCCGAAATAAGCGCTGGCGGGTAAAAGAGATCCTGTCTCATGCACCGAGCGCGAAATAAGCATCAAAGTTGAAAGGCAGATGAACGATGATTCAAGTTGAAACGAAATTAAGGGTTGCTGACAACACAGGTGCAAAAGTTGTGCAATGCATTAAGGTATTGGGCGGAGCCGGTCGCCGCTATGCCAGCCTTGGCGATGTGATCGTTGTTGCTGTCAAACAGGCGATACCGGGCGGAACGGCAAAAAAGAGCGATGTTTCCAAAGCCGTTATCGTTCGTACGAAAAAAGAAGTAGGACGTTCCGACGGATCCTACATTCGTTTTGATGAAAATGCCGTTGTTTTGATCAATGCGCAGGGGGAGCCCCTCGGAACCCGTATCTTTGGACCGGTAGCCCGGGAGCTCCGCGAAAAGCGCTATATGAAGATCATTTCCATGGCACCTGAAGTATTGTAAGGAGAAACACTGTGCATATCAAAAAAGGTGACATTGTAAAAGTCATAACGGGCAAGTATAAAGGCAAGGAAGGCAAGATCCTGAAAGTGTTCCCCCTCGCCCGGCGTGTGATCATTGAGGGTGTTAACCTGGTCAAGCGCCATACGCGTCCCAGTCAGCAAAACCCCCAGGGCGGTATCGTCGAGAAAGAAGCCGCTGTACACGTATCAAATGTTATGTTAGTTGTCAACGGCAAAGCGACCCGTACCGGAACCCGGATTCTGAAAGACGGTTCCCGTGTGCGCTATGCAAAGAAAACCGGCGAAACCATGGCGGAAGGAAAGTAAACAGCTATGAAGAAGGTAGTACCCGTTTTACAGAAAAAGTATAAAGAAGAGATCGCCGCGCATCTCATGAAAACCTTCGGGTATAAGAATGTGATGCAGGTTCCCCGGCTCTCTAAAATTACATTGAGCATCGGTCTCGGCAATGCCCGCGACGATAAATCAAAACTCGATCATGCCGTGGAAGATCTCACCATTATCGCCGGCCAGAAACCGGTCGTTACCTATGCGAAAAAAGCGATCAGCAATTTCAAGATCCGCAAGGGCGATCCCGTCGGTGTTATGGTAACGCTGCGCGATGCGAACATGTACGAATTTCTTATTCGTTTCATCAACATAGCACTGCCGCGCGTGCGCGACTTTAACGGTGTGTCGGACAAAGCGTTCGACGGACAGGGAAATTACTCTCTCGGCATTACCGAGCAGGTCATTTTCCCCGAAATTGATTACGATAAGGTGGACGTTGTTCGCGGCATGAACATTACATTCACAACCACAGCAAAGACCGACCGTGAAGCCTATGAACTTTTAAAGGAGTTCGGCTTTCCCTTTGTGCGGCGTAACGAAAAATAAGGATTGCATGCATTATGGCAAAGAAATCATTAATAGCAAAAGCAAAGCGCGAACCCAAATTCTCAACCCGAGCCTATACGCGGTGTTCCCGTTGCGGGCGGCCGAAATCGGTCTACCGCAAATTCGGGCTCTGCCGTATTTGTTTTCGCGAACTGGCTTTAAAGGGTGAAATCCCCGGCGTAACAAAAGCAAGTTGGTAAAAAGAGGTAACACATGTTCACAGATCCTATTGCAGATTTTTTAACACGCATTCGAAACGCGTGTAAGGCAGGACATCCCTGGGTGGAGATCCCGGCAAGCAAATTGAAAGCCAGGATATCTCTCGTGCTCCGGGAAAAAGGTTACATCAAGGATTTTATCCTGATTGAAGACGGAAAACAGGGAACGCTGCGTCTCTTTCTGAAATACCAGGAAGACGGACGTCCGGTCATCTATGAACTGGAACGCATCAGCAAGCCCGGCCGCAGAATTTATGTAAAAAGTACAGATATTCCCCGCGTTAACAACGGTCTGGGTATCGGCATTATTTCGACGTCCCACGGTGTGATCACGGACATCGAAGCCCGCAAAATGCAGCTCGGCGGTGAATACCTGTGTAAGATATGGTAAGCGAGGATTAATATGTCAAGAGTCGGTAAAAAACCCATTCCCGTTCCCGCAGGCGTTACGGTAGCCATTAAAGATAACGTGATCTCCGTAAAAGGTCCCAAGGGAGAGCTGACCAATACATTCCGCGAAGGTATCAGCGTTAAAGCCGCTGACGGTCACATTCAGGTCGAACGCGGCGCGGACGACAGCAAATCCCGCGCTTTTCACGGACTGACCCGCGCTCTGATCAACAACATGATCACCGGCGTAACCGAAGGTTATGAGATTGCCCTGCAGATCATCGGCGTGGGCTATCAGGGTGAAGTGAAAAACAACAAACGCCTTTTGCTTTCGCTGGGCTATTCCCATCAGATCCTTCTGGACGCCCCGGAAGGCATCAGTTTCAATGTCACGCGCGATATCATCAAGGTATCCGGGATCGACAAGCAGAAGGTAGGCGAGGTCGCGGCACAGATCCGCAAATTGCGCAAACCCGAACCTTACAAGGGTAAAGGAATCCGTTATGTGGGCGAAACCGTCCAGCGCAAGGTCGGTAAAACAGCCGGCAGTAAATAATGCGGCGTAGTGTGAGAATACGAAAAAGGATCAGTCATGAAAGATAAAAGCAAACAAAAACATGAAGCCCGGTTCAAGAAAAAGGCCCGGATCCGCAAACGGCTTTCCGGAACCGCCGAACGCCCCCGGCTCGTTGTTTTCCGCAGCAATATGCACATCAGCGCACAAATCATCGATGACGATAAACATGAGGTCATCTGTTCCGCCAGCTCTTACGCCAAGGAACTGCGTGCGGCGCTGAAGGACAAGAAAAAGACCGAGCTCAGCGTCAGTGTTGGTAAGGCTATCGCCGAAAAGGCGAAAGAAAAAGGTGTTAAATCGGTGGTGTTTGACCGGAACGGATTTATCTATCACGGTCGCGTCAAGGCGCTTGCGGACGCATGCCGTGAAGCCGGTTTGGAATTCTAATAAAGGAGTAGGGCATTGAGATCAATCAATCCGTCAGAACTCGAACTGAGTGAAGGCAAATTAATAAAGCTGAATCGTGTAGCCAAGGTGGTTACGGGCGGTCGCCGTTTTCGTTTTAATGCCATCGTTGCCGTCGGCGACGGGAAAGGCCACGTCGGGATCGGACTCGGCAAATCCAACCAGGTTACCGATGCGATCAACAAAGGTCGCGAAGACGCAAAAAAGAACATTATCCGCATACCCGTATTGAACGGAACCATCCCTTTTGAGGTCACCGCCAAATACGGAGCGGCAAAGGTCATGCTCAAACCGGCCTCGCCGGGTACCGGAATTATTGCCGGTGGTGCGGTCCGCGCGATCATGGAACAGATCGGCGTAAAAGATATCCTTGCAAAATCACTGGGCAGCGCCAACTCGCACAATGTGGTCAAAGCCACCATGGCGGCACTGTTGAAGCTTGAAGACGCCTATACGGTCGCCAAACGCCGCGGTGTGACGCTCCAGGAGGTCTTTAATTAAAATGGAAAAGAAACAACTGAAAATCACACAGATCAAAAGTACGATCGGATACCGCAGACAAACGCACCAGATCATTGAGTCCCTCGGTCTCGGAAAGATCCGGAAGACCGTTGTTTTACCCGACAATCCCGCCGTTCGCGGTATGATCGCCAAAGTTCCGCATCTCTTACTTGTCGAGGAGGTATCATGAGCCTGAAAAAATTGACTCCCGCCTTGGGATCGGTAAAAAAGGATACAAAACGCCGCGGACGCGGACCCGCCTCGGGGCAGGGTACCACTTCCGGCCGTGGAAATAAAGGACAGAAAGCCCGTACGGGCGCAAAACATCATCCTTGGTTTGAAGGCGGTCAGATGCCGCTGCAGCGCCGGGTGCCCAAACGCGGCTTCTCCAATAAACGCTTCCGTCAGGAATATCAGATCATCAATGTTCACGACCTGAACCTTCTGGAAGAAGTCAGCAACGTGAACGCAGATAAACTGTTTGAATTCGGACTGATCAAAAAATTGAACAAACCTGTCAAGGTTCTCGGCTACGGTGAGATGACCCGGGCAATGGAAGTAACTGTTGACGCATTCAGCGACACCGCAAAAGAGAAAATTGAAAAAGCAGGTGGAAAGGCGCTAGTATTATGATGCAGAGTATTCGTTCCATGTTCAAGATCCAGGAATTAAGACAACGCTTGCTTTTTACGCTGTTTGTCTTGTTCCTCAGCCGCGTCGGCGCGCACGTGCCCCTTCCGGGTATTGACGCAAAATTGCTCGCTGTGGCTGCATCCGGAATGGACAATACGCTGCTGGGGCTTTGGGATATGTTTGCCGGCGGCGCGCTGAGCAAAGCCACGGTCTTTGCACTGGGTATCATGCCCTACATCAGTACCAGCATTATCATTACTCTCTTGGGCAGTGTGTTCCCGTATTTCCAGCGCCTGCGGAACGAAGGGGAGGCCGGCCGGCGCAAGATCACGCAGATCACGCGTTACGGAACGGTATTCCTGGCCGCCATGCAAGCCTGGGCGGTAGCAAAATATCTCCTTAATCTACAGGTGAATTATCAGTCTGTGGTTGCCTATCCCGGTTTCAGCTTTGTGCTGATGACCATGATCTCTCTGATCACCGGAACCATTCTGCTGATGTGGCTGGGTGAACAGATCACGGACCGCGGCATCGGGAACGGGATCTCCCTGATCATTATGATCAACATTATTTCCCGCCTGCCCGCCACCATCGCCAGCGAAGTTTCCATGCTGCGAGCCGGTGCCCGCGATCTGCTGGTCGAGATCATCCTTATTCTGATCCTTGTAATTGCGATCGGATTTGTCGTTTACCTTACCCAAGGTACCCGCAAGATCCCCGTCCAATATGCAAAAAAGGTCGTAGGGCGAAAGATCTACGGCGGTCAGTCCACCTATATACCTCTGCGCGTGAACAGTTCCGGCGTTATGCCCATCATCTTTGCGCAGACCATCGTGTTCATTCCGAATTCCATCGGCATGCTGTTTAGCAACGTGGAATGGCTGAACCGTGGCTGGTTTTCTGTGGACAACTGGCCTTACTGGCTGATCTACTCGGTGATCATTGTGCTCTTCGCGTATTTTTATACCGCGATCGCCTTCAATCCCACCGAAGTGGCTGACAATATGAAAAAGAACGGCGGTTTTATTCCGGGTATCCGTCCCGGCAAAAAGACCGCGGAGTATCTGGATAATATTATTACGCGCATTACGCTTCCGGGCGCCATTATGCTGGCCCTGGTAGCTATCTTGCCTTACATTCTGATGAAGATCTTCGGTATCGATTACAATCTTGCAAGTTTCTTCGGCGGAACCTCCATCATCATTCTGGTGGGCGTTGCCCTGGACACCCTGCAGCAGATCGAATCGCACCTGATCTCGCGTCATTACGACGGGTTCATGAAAAAGGGCAAGATCAAAGGCAGAAGCCGTTTTTAGTTCTTTGAGAAGCAGGAAAGAATGATTTATTACAAGACAGCCGAACAAATCGAGCAGATGCGCCTTGCCGGCAGCATCGTTTGCAGGACTCTGAATATGCTGGAAGCCTGGATAAAACCGGGTGTCAGCAGCGCAAAGCTTGACCGGCTGGCTGAAACCTTTATACGCGACAACGGCGCTACGCCCTCCTTCAAAGGCTACGGAGGTTTCCCTGCCACACTTTGTATCTCACGCAACGAAGAAGTGGTGCACGGGATCCCCTCCGAAAAGGTCTTCTTGCAGGATGGCGACATTGTCAGCCTCGATTGTGGCGTATACTTGAACGGTTATCATGGCGATCATGCCCGCAGCTACGCAGTAGGAAATGTATCGCCGGATAAACAGAAGCTGATGGATGTGACCAAGTGCTGTCTGGAGCTGGGAATCGAACAGGCCCGGGCAGGCAATCATCTGTCAGATATCGGCCATGCCATCCAGAGCTATGCGGAATCGCAGGGATTCTCTGTGGTCCGCGAGCTGGTGGGACACGGTATCGGCCGGCGGCTGCACGAAGATCCGCAGGTCCCGAACTACGGAAAAAAGGGACAGGGGATCATTTTGAAAGAGGGACTCGTGATCGCCATCGAACCGATGGTCAACATGGGCAAAGCCGGGGTATTGACCCTGGCGGACGGCTGGACCGTGGTAACGCGGGACCGGAAACCGTCCGCTCATTTTGAGCATACCGTCGTCGTTGGCAGTGAGGGTCCGGAAATTTTAACGAACAAGTGATATGGCGAAACAAAAGTCGATCAAAGTGGATGGCAGCATCCTGGAAACATTGCCCAACGCATCCTTCCGTGTCAAGCTGGAGAACGGCCACGAGGTGCTGGCGCATATTTCGGGAAAGATGCGGATGCATTACATCAAGATACTTCCCGGAGACAAGGTTTCCCTGGAACTGTCACCCTATGATCTGTCACGCGGTCGTATAGTGTACCGCTACAAATAAGTGCCGGGATGTGCGAAACGCAACGGATAATGAAAGGATAGAATCGTGAAAGTGAGAGCATCAGTCAAGAAGATGTGTGATAAATGCAAGATCATTCGCCGAAAAGGCGTTGTCCGTGTGATTTGTCCCAACAGTAAACATAAACAAAGACAAGGTTGATCAGGAGGTAAACATTGGCTCGTATAGCAGGTGTAGATTTACCAAAGGATAAGAAAGTCAAAGTTGGCTTAACCTATATTTTTGGTATCGGACGATCGGTTGCGATCGAGATCCTCAGCAAGGCGCAGGTTGATACCGAGATCCGCGTGAAGGACCTCAATGATGATCAGGTCGCCGCAATCCGCAAGGTCATCGCAGATGATTATAAGGTCGAAGGTGCGCTGCGGACGGAAGTGACCATGAACATCAAACGTTTGATGGACATTGGCTGCTACCGGGGATATCGCCATCGCCGCGGCCTTCCGGTTCGCGGACAAAATACCAAGAACAATGCGCGGACCCGTAAAGGCAAGAAAAAAGCCGCCGTTAAGAAAAAACGTAAAGTATAAGCGAAAGCCTTAGGAGGTTGATTTGGCAACGAAACCACAAGTAAAACGGAAGAAAAGAAAGGTAAAGGTAGACCCCGAGGGTATCGCCTTTATCAAAGCTTCCTACAATAATACCGTTATAACACTCGCAGACCAGTACGGAAATACGATTTCCTGGGCAACTGCCGGCCGCGTCGGTTTTAAGGGTTCCCGCAAAAGTACGCCGTTTGCAGCCGGTCAGGCAGCAGAAGTCGCTGCCCGCGAAGCGATCGACGCCGGACTTTCCCGCGTTGAAGTCAGGGTTAAAGGTCCCGGCGGCGGACGTGAAATGGCGATTCGCGCGCTGGCTTTGGCCGGATTGCAGGTCACTGCGATCAAAGATGTAACCCCGATCCCGCATAACGGGTGCAGACCACCCAAACGTCGTAGAGTTTAGGAGAATTTTCATGGCAAGATTTAATGGCCCCCGAGGCAAAGTCTGTCGTCGTCTGGATTATCCCTGTTTTGAATCCCCCAAGTTTTCGCGGATGAAAAAAACCTATCCGCCCGGAGAACACGGACCCACATCCCACAGGCGTTTGTCTGATTACGGTATCCAGATGCGCGAGAAACAACGTATTAAACAAACCTACGGCATTCTGGAAAAACAGTTCAGGAATTACTTTAAAAAAGCCGATACCAAAGAAGGTATTACCGGCCATATTCTGATCCAGATGCTGGAATCCCGCCTTGATAACGTCGTTTATCGCATGGGATTCGCCCCGACCCGCCGCGCTGCCCGCCAGCTGGTGACCCACGGACATTTCCTGGTCAACAACCGGAAAGTGAATATCCCCTCATTCATGCTAAAACCAAACTCCGAGATCCGTGTTTGCGAAAAAAGCAAACGCATCGCCCTGATCCTGGACTCCGTTAAACGCATCAAAGGCGATCACACCCTGCCTTGGTTGAGCATCGATAAAGCCAAACTGGTCGGTGAATTTATGAAAGTTCCGGAACGCAACGAAATTCCGGAAGAGTTCAATGAACAGCTGGTTGTTGAGTTGTATTCGAAATAATCTAAAAAAAGAGGAATTGAAATAATGCCTAACTTTCAAATTCCGGATAAGATCAAAGTCGATCGTGAGTCTTATTCCGACAGCTACGGAATGTTCACGATTGAACCGCTTGAACGCGGATTCGGGACAACCGTAGGAAGCGCTTTACGGCGGATCATGTTGTCAGCTATTCCGGGCTGCGCGATCACAGCTGTCCGCTTTGACAGCGTGCTTCACGAATTTTCTACCATTGAAGGTGTTTTGGAAGATGTCAGCACCATTATTCTGAACCTGAAACAGGTTAAACTGGATCTGCTGGATTCCAAACCCGCCAAGGTCACGCTGAAACTGCAGGGCCCCAAGGAGATCAAAGCCAAGGACCTGAACGCCGAAAACCCGAACATCAAGATCATGAACCCGAATTTTCACATTATGAACATTCAGGAAGAAAAAACCATTGATTTGATGATCTGGTTCGGACGCGGTCGCGGCTACTCGCCGGCAGAAAAGAACCGTACGCCGGACGCTCCGGTTGACACTATCCCCGTGGATTCGATCTTTTCACCAATCCTTAAAGTCAATTTTAAAGTGGAAAAACTGCAGTCCGGTATCAAGGAAGATCTGGAAAAACTCATCTTCGAGATCTTTACGGATCACTCCATGTCTCCCGACAACGCGCTGTCCTATGCCGCCGACATGATGTTGAACCACATCAAGCCGTTCTCGGAACTGAAGACCAAGAATATCATCGAACCCGAAGAACAGGTTGACGAAGAAGTCCTCCGCATCCGCAAACAGCTGCTACGCAGTATCGACGAACTCGAACTTTCGGTCCGTTCCTACAATTGCCTGCAGGCCGCGGATATCCGGACCATAATGGACCTGGTAGTCAAAGAAGAGCAGGAAATGCTGCGATATAAAAACTTTGGCCGCAAATCCCTCAATGAACTGGTTGCAAAACTGGATGATCTTGGTTTACGTTTCGGCATGGACATCACCCCGTACACCAAAGACATGAAATAATAAGGAATGCAGATAAATGAGACATCAAAAACGAGGCAATAAGCTCGGCCGCAGTGCCAGCCACCGCAAAGCGATGCTTTCCAATATGGCCATTTCCGTGTTTACGCACAAGCAGATCAAAACAACGGAAGCCAAAGCTAAGGAAGCCCGTAAACTGGTGGAACGGCTTATTACGCATGCGAAAACAGACAGCACACATAAACGGCGTCTGGTCTTTTCCATCTTGCGCGATAAAAAGATCACGGCCTTGCTGTTTGACGAAATTGCACCGGTTTACGCAAACCGTAACGGCGGTTACACCCGTTTGATCAAACTGGGTTACCGCCCCAATGACAGTGCCCGCGTGGTGCTGCTGCAGCTGGTGGACTTCTTTAGCGAAGAAAACGCAAAAGAAGGCAAAAAAGCCGCTACAAAGAAGAGCGGCGCCAAGACGGCAGCTAAAAAAACGGGTAAATCCGAAAAACCCGCGGAAAAAGAACAGGCTCCGCAGATTGAAGAAGCAGCGGCAGCCGAAGTCGAAGCGGTTACGGAAGAAAACGCGGAAACCGAAGCGGAAAAAAATGAAGCCGCCGCCGAAAGCGCTGCGGAAGAAAAATCCGAAGAAAAATAATGACGGGGCAATGCGCCGTCTGAATTGATATGACGATCCTCTCTGTTTCAGGGAGGATCGTTCCGTTTTGAGCGGTATTGGCGGGAGTCCGGAACGGGAATTCGGCTCTTTGCTATTTACTTGAACGAAACCGTTTTTATCGCTATATTTGTTTGAATTTTTAAAAATGCCGGGTATATGAACAAAAGCAACAAAAGCGCAAATCTATTTAACCGGGTTGTCCATTTCTTTTTTGTCCGCGATCTGAATAAAACGACCGCTTTCCGGCGCTTTCTTCAGAAAAGCCTGTGGCTGTTCTATCTGACCTTTAAAGATTTCCTCGGCAATATGTGCCTGGTACATTCGGGCAGTCTGGCCTATGTGACTATTCTTTCAATGATCCCCATGGCGGTGCTGATCTTCAGTATTGCGGGCCTTTACGGACTCGGGGATCTGGTGATCAATTACACCGAGAACAACATTTTTCCTTATCTGGTGCCGGAATTGCACGAACAGCTTTCGATGTGGCTGGAAAACAACGTATCCCGTGACGCATTCCGGCTGTCGGGAAATACGGGGCTTATCAACATCATTGCCATCGCGGGACTGATCTTTGCGGGAACTGCGATCCTGGTGATCTCAGAACGTGTCTTTAACGAGATATGGCGTGTGAAAAAGGGAGGAAGTTATTTCCGCAAGATCACGGGTTTCTGGATCTTTTTTACTATGGCGCCCCTGCTGATCCTCGGGAACACCCTTGTTAAGAATTTTTTTATGCCGGCCGGCGGTTTTATGGATGTAATGATCCGGAATAACCCGTTTTTTGGTTTTCTCTACAACCGGCTTGTCCCATTTCTGATCACGCTCTTTATCATGGTTATGATCAATATCATTATTCCCCGTTCAAAAGTCCTTTTTAAAAGCGCACTTTTCGGCGGCATTTTTTCCGCACTGCTCTGGGAATTTTCCAAGAATTTCTTTTATCTTTATGTCAACCGGATGACCAATATCACGAGTTTCTACGGTTCCCTGTCCACGATCCCGGTCTTTATGATCTGGATGTACCTTACCTGGATGATCATTCTGATGGGAGCGGAACTTTCCTATACCTTTCAGAACCGCCGTTTGCTGACAAATCTGTACCGGGGATACATCAGTTCCAGCAATCAGTATACCCACGCCTATCTTGGCGTTTCGCTGTTGATCTGGATGAATTCCTATTACCGCCGCGGGAAGAGCATTCCAACCCTGGATAAATTCTGCGATTATCTTGGAGTACGGTTGAATACCATGACCGATGTCGGGGAAACGCTGGTCCAGCTTGAATATCTCGATCCCGTCCGCAGCGATATCCCGCGTTACGTCTTTGCGCAGAATCCGGAATTCATTTATCTGGACAGCGTGATCGACGCACTGCTGCATATTGAATTTTCTTCCGAATACAACATTCAGGGCAACAAGGCGCCCACAGAACGGCATTACAGCACCGACACCATGTTCATTGAAGCGCAGAAAGCATTCCTGAAACCTTTCCGGCAAAAAACCGTCGCAGAATTTAAGAACCTGTAATAAAATGAACATCCTTTATATTTCCCCCGAAAACACGGTTGGTACCTTTGATCTGTATAAACGCATCCACGAAGCGCACGGCAACCGGGTAAAATATGTTACCTTTTATCATTCGCCGAAAGGTTTTCAGGAAGATATTTGCCTGAACCTGCCTTTCAATTTTACCCGCCCTTTTCTGAAAAATATGCGGCACCGCATCTATCAGCTCTATCGCGGTAAAGAAGGGTATCACAAAGAACGCGAAGGCAATCCCCCGGTCTGGAGACCGGAAGGGCGCCTGGATGCCGCCTTTATTGCCTGGAAAGAAAAGCGCTGGGACCCGAAGATCCGGAAGGCGATCGAAAAATTTGGATTGCACGACGCCGATATCGTGCACTTTGAGTCCGGAATGGATTTTTACCGGGATGCACGCTTTGCCTCCGAGATGAAAGCGCGCGGTGCGGGGATAGTATGCCATTACCACGGGGAAGATCTCCGTACCCGCGGAGTCCTGGAGCCGCTGGATGCATTGAGCGATCTGAACCTGACCAACGAACTTGATCTGATGAAGAAACACCCCGGTATGCAGTATATTTTTCTTCCCTTTGATCCCGGCGCCTTCAGCAGCCGATACCGGCCGGACAGGGAGAAGCACAAACCGTTATGGGTGACGCACGCGCCCACCAACCGTTACTACAAAGGCAGCGATATCATCATTCCCGTCTGCCGGCGCCTGGAAGCAGAAGGCCTGATCCGGTTCATTTTGATCGAGAACCTGCCGCATGCCAAAGCTATGGAACTGAAATGCCGCAGTGATATTTTTATCGACCAGGTCGCCGACCGCGGCGGCTGGGGTTACGGAA
>Ga0265293_10000087_pt1:0-35000 | contig 209344 bp, 187 predicted proteins | sample Munlanlewell138R_FD_192505 | JGI IMG/M metagenome (GOLD analysis project Ga0265293, IMG submission 192505) | Leachate microbial communities from a municipal landfill in Southern Ontario, Canada - Leachate well 138R | ecosystem: Engineered > Solid waste > Landfill > Unclassified... | reverse complement strand
AAAACTTATTACCGAAGCTTCGGATTCACGATTATGTCGTGAGTGGTAGGAGAGCGTTCCATTAACCGTTGAAGGTCGACCCGTGAGGGCGGCTGGAGGAGATGGAAATGAGGATGCAGGCACGAGTAACGATAATCCCGGTGAAATTCCGGGACGCTGAAAGCCTAAGGTTTCCTGAGTAAAGCAACTCTGCTCAGGGTTAGTCGGCCCCTAAGGCGAGGCCGAAAGGCGTAGTCGATGGGAAACAGGCAAATATTCCTGTACCGGTTCCAAACCGTTATGAGCTATGGGGTGGTGCAGAAGTGAAAGGTCATCCGCCTGACGAAATAGGCGGTTCAAGCGTGTAGGGAGTTCTTCCAGGCAAATCCGGAAGGACACTATCCTGAGACGTGATGACGAGTTCTTTGAACATAAAGTGACCCTAATCATACTGACAAGAAAAACCTCTATGCAAGGTTTGGAGTCGACCGTACCTCAAACCGACACAGGTAGGCGAGATGAGTATTCTAAGGCGTTTGGATTAACTCAGGTTAAGGAACTCGGCAAATTAGCCTCGTAACTTCGGGAGAAGAGGCGCCTTGAGTAGGTGAAGTTATTTACTGACGGAGCCAAAAGAGGCTGCAATAACAAGGCCCAAGCGACTGTTTAACAAAAACACAGGTCTCTGCTAAGTCGTAAGACGATGTATAGGGACTGACACCTGCCCGGTGCCGGAAGGTTAAGAGGAGGGGTCATCCGCTGCTTGCAGCGGTGAAGCTCTGAATTCAAGCCCCGGTAAACGGCGGCCGTAACTATAACGGTCCTAAGGTAGCGAAATTCCTTGTCGGGTAAGTTCCGACCTGCACGAATGGTGCAACGATTTGGGCACTGTCTCAACCTGAGATCCAGTGAAACTGTAGCGTCGGTGAAGATGCCGGCTACCCGCGGCAGGACGGAAAGACCCCGTGAACCTTTACTACAACTTGGCATTGGGTTTTGGTTTCATATGTAGAGGATAGGTGGGAGACGTTGAAGCGTGGACGCTAGTCTGCGTGGAGTCAACCTTGGAATACCACCCTTATGTTGCTAGAATTCTAACGTGGGCCCGTGAATCCGGGCTGCGAACAGTGTCTGGTGGGTAGTTTGACTGGGGCGGTCGCCTCCCAAAATGTAACGGAGGCGCTCAAAGGTTCTCTCAGCACGGTTGGTAATCGTGCGCTGAGTGCAAAGGCAAAAGAGAGCTTGACTGCGAGTCCGACGGGACGAGCAGGTGGGAAACCAGGACTTAGTGATCCGGCGGTTGCGAATGGAAGTGCCGTCGCTCAACGGATAAAAGGTACTCCGGGGATAACAGGCTTATCTCCCCCAAGAGTTCACATCGACGGGGAGGTTTGGCACCTCGATGTCGGCTCGTCGCATCCTGGGGCTGAAGAAGGTCCCAAGGGTTTGGCTGTTCGCCAATTAAAGCGGCACGCGAGCTGGGTTCAGAACGTCGTGAGACAGTTCGGTCCCTATCCGCCGTGGGCGTAGGAAATTTGAGAGGAGCTGTTCCTAGTACGAGAGGACCGGAATGGACGAACCTCTGGTGTATCTGTTGTCACGTCAGTGGCATTGCAGAGTAGCTATGTTCGGTCGAGATAAACGCTGAAAGCATATAAGCGTGAAACTTACCTCAAGATTAGATTTCCCCATAAGGATCCTTGTAGACTACAAGGTTGATAGGTCACAGATGTACGCACAGCAATGTGTTTAGTCGAGTGATACTAATTGTCCGATAGATTTAACTACGTGTTTAAACTCAATATTAAAGGTAGCCGCGTGCGTTGATGTAGCATCGTTTGTCCACCATATTATAAAGCTTATTTCCGGGCGACAATATCGCTGGGGAGACACCTCTTCCCATTTCGAACAGAGAAGTTAAGCCCAGCAGAGCCGATTGTACTGCATTGGAAACGGTGTGGGAGAGTAGGTCATCGCCGGAAACCATTCAAACCCCGCCATCTGGCGGGGTTTACTTTTTTATGGAAATAATTTTTAAGCAAAGCACATTCTGCTTACATTTAGACCATGAAACTCGACCTCGATCAAATCCTGGAAAATGATCCTCGCATCGCGGAACGGATCCGGCAAATTTCCGCCGTCGCCGATAAAAACGGTATTCCCGCGTTCCTCGTCGGTGGCTTTGTCCGGGATCTGCTTTTGGGTATTCCCTGTAAAGACCTCGATATTATGGTTCTTGGCGACGGCCCCGACTTTGCGGACCACGTTTCCGATGCACTTGCTCTCTATCCCGTCATTAAATACGAACGCTTCGGGACCGCCATGATACCTATGGAAGATATGGCCCTTGAGATCGTCAGCGCCAGAAAAGAAGTCTACCGAAACGATTCCCGAAAACCTAAAGTCGAATCCGCCGATCTCGATCAGGATCTGATGCGCCGCGATTTCACTATCAATGCAATGGCGATTTCCATCAATTCCGAAAATTTCGGCAATTTCATCGACCCCTTTCACGGCCTGCGCGATATGAAAGAAAACCGGATCCTGACACCGATGGATCCGGAACTCACTTTTTTTGAGGATCCCCTGCGTATGCTTCGGGCGATTCGCTTTGCTACCCGTTTTTCCTTCCAAATTGAAAAAAATACCTTTCAGGCCATCGGTAAACATGCAGAACGCATCCGTATTGTCTCCTGGGAACGCATTCGGGACGAATTCCTGAAAATTTTAAACAGCAATCCGCCCTCGCAGGGAATGACGCTGTTATACGAATCCGGCTTGATGCAGGTACTCTTTCCCGAAATCGCCGCCTTGCAGGGAGTAGAAACGCTTGAAGGTCACCGCCATAAGGATGTCTTCGATCATACCCTTAAGGTGCTTGACAATATCGCCGCTGCAGACGGAGACCTTCATCTGCGCCTTGCAGCCCTTTTTCACGATATCGCAAAACCGGAATGCAAACGTTTTGTGCCCGAAAACGGCTGGACCTTCCACGGGCATGAGGATGCCGGCGCACGCATGTTTGAACACATCGGAAAAAAACTGCGGCTACCCACCCGCGATATCAAACGGATCAGCAAACTCATACGCCTGCACCTGCGGCCCATTGCCGTCGCCGGCGAGGGAGTGACGGATTCCGCCGTACGCCGGCTGATGGTGGAAAGCGGCGAAGATATCAACGCCCTATTGACACTCTGCCGCGCAGATATTACTTCCAAGAATAAAGAACGCGTCAGATCTTACCGCGGCAATTTTGAAAAACTTGCCCGGCGTATCAGCGAGGTCGAAGAAAAAGATAAGCTGCGGGCTTTTCAGTCCCCCCTCGACGGAACCGCGATCATGCGGATCTTTCAACTCAAACCCGGTCCGCAGATCGGACGCATCAAACACCATATCGAAGAAGCCATCCTGGAAGGCGAGATCGCCAATACCCGCGAAGCCGCCGAGATATTTGTCGAAAAAAATAAGGAAAAACTCATAGACTTATATCTGAGAAATGATTAGATTATAAATTATAATTAAAGGAAGGATTCCGCATGGAAAATACACATGAGAACATGAACAGAAACATCGCTCAGAACTTTTCTGTACGGGAAGAGAACGAATTGAATCTCCGTTATCTCGTTCAGGTCGTCATGCAGCGTATTCATGTGGTCATTATCATGTTCCTGATCATCTTTATCGGAACGATCCTCTACACCCTCAATCAGGCGAAAGTCTATAAATCCGAAACCAAGATCTTAATTGAAAGCGGCGTTGCCGCCGGCGGCATCTTTGAGCAGATGACGCCCTTTATCAATAACTCAATGAAGATCAATAACGAGATACAGATCATCACCTCGCGTACCATTGCGGAACGTACCATCAATGGCCTGATGATCCTCTATCCGCTGGATTCCCTCTATCTTTTCGACCGCGGTCTGCTGGAAGAAAACCAGTCATTTACCACCAAGTTCCGCAAACAGCTCAAGAAAACGTTTACCCGTGAGGAAAAAAAGATCCTGACCCTCGACGAAAAACGTAAGAATTATATCGACCGGCTTCTCGAAAAGCTGGAAGTTTCTCCGGTCCGCGAGACCCAGACCATCACTATTTCGCTTGAAAGTTATGATCCGGAAGAAGCAGCCATTATCCTGAACGAACTGGTGACCCAGTATTATTCCAACGATCTTGAACGTGTCAGCAATTCCGCCGGTAAGGTCCGCTCATTTCTGGAAGCTCAGATCAACGATGTTGAACCTAAATTGTCCGAGATCGAACAGCAACTAAGCGAATTTCTCGAAAATGAAGGAGTGATCGATCTGGACGAAAACGCCAAGCAGCTAATTCAGCGGTCCTCGGAATTTGAGGCCCAGCTCTTTACCGCCCGCGCCGAATTGACCATTACCAACGATCAGCTGGAATTTTTAAAGGGTCAGCTCGGGGAAAAGCAGCGTCAGACCCTGGATAACCGTCTCCAGGTTGCCAATCCGCTCATTCTCCGATTGCGCGAAGAGATCGCCATGGCCGAAAAATCGCTGATCGGTGAAGATGAAAAGTCGACCAATGTTCAGTCGCAGAGAAAAAGCATTCAAATCCTCCGCGACCGCATGAAAGAAGAAACCTCCCTGCTGGTCAATGCCGGCTACCTGCCCGGCGATACCGATCCCATGAAAGTCAATCAGCTCATTCTGGACCAGATCGTGGCACTGGAATCCGAAAAGGTCAGTCTTGAAACCAAGGTCGGGGAGTATGGAAAACTCAATGATTATTACAAAGAACTGATCGAAGGCATTCCCTCGACCAGCATTTCCTACATACGCCTGGAACGTGAACGTCAGACCCACGAACGTATTTATCTTCTGATGAAAGAGCGCTATGAAGAGGCCCGCATCCAGGAAGCTTCCCAGATTTCGAACGTTTACATTATTGATACGGCCGAACCGAATTACAGACCGATCAAACCCAAGACCAATCTGAATATTCTGTTGGGATTTATCTTCGGCCTTGCAGCCGGTATCGGCATCATTCTTTTGCGCGAGTTCATGGACAATTCCATCCGCAGCAAGGAAGATCTTGAAAAACTGGGACTTACGGTGCTTGGCATCATTCCTTCTATGTCCATCGACCGGGCCAAAAAGGTCTTGGACAAAAAGTATTCCAGCAGTGACGATTTCCGTAACCGTCTGATATCGCACTTTAAGCCGCGTTCGCCCATCTCGGAATCCTTCCGTTCGCTGCGCACCAATCTGGAACTCTCTGTTCCGGCCGATAAAACGGTCACATCCCTGGTGGTTACCTCCGCGGGCGCATCCGAAGGAAAATCAACCGTGATCGCCAACCTGGCCATCGCCTACGCGCAGTTCGGCATGAAAGTGCTTCTGGTGGACGGCGATATGCGTAAGCCGACCATCCACAAGATGTTTTCCACCCCGAAAAAACCGGGTCTGGCAAACATGATCACCAAGCGTTCCAAGTTGGATGAATCCATCTTTAAAACCGAAATTGATAACCTTTATGTCATGCCGGCCGGATCCTTGCCGCCAAATCCCTCCGAATTATTGGGCTCCAAGTCAATGAAAGAGCTGTTTTCACAATTGCGGAAGCAGTTCGATAAAATATTCTTCGACGCACCACCGCTGATGGCTGTGACCGACGCAGCGTTGATCGGTGCGCAGACCGACGGCATTCTTCTGGTTGCCCGCGCCGGTGAAGCGCAGAAGGAAGTTATTGTCCACCTGCAGCAGGAAATGAAGAACACCAAGATCAATGTCGCCGGAACCGTTTTGAACGACGTGAATCCGAAAAACACCTCCAGCGGTTACTACTACTACTACCAGCGGTATTATTTTGACAAATACTACGGAGAGAACACAAAATAGTGTTTTAAGACCAATAACAGCCCGGAACACAAGACCGGGCTGTTTTTTTGCAAAAGATCCAGTGAACAGTCCGAGGGAAAAAATGTCAGAATCCAAATCGAAAAAAATGTGGCTTGAAACCAGCTACCAGCAATTCTGTGCAAAAAAAGGAGAGCGTTGTCCCGAATTCAGGACCATGTCCGGGAATGTCATTGAGCCGCTCTACACGCCGGAAGATACAACCGGCAATTATACGGATGCGATCGCCTATCCGGGAGAATATCCCTTTACCCGCGGCGTGTATCCCACGATGTACCGGGGACGGCTCTGGACGATGCGTCAGTATGCGGGTTTCGGCGATGCAAAGCAATCCAACGAGCGCTATAAATACCTGCTTGAGCACGGCCAGACAGGATTGTCCGTCGCCTTTGATCTGCCCACGCAGATCGGGTACGACTCCGATGATCCCATTTGCGACGGCGAGGTCGGCAAGGTAGGCGTGGCTATCGACTCCCTGGCGGATATGGAAATCCTGTTTGACAGCATTCCGCTGGACAAAGTGTCCACCAGCATGACGATCAATGCGCCGGCTTCCGTACTGCTTGCCATGTACCTGGCGGTAGCCGAAAAACAGGGTGTTGATGCCGCACAGTTGACCGGCACTATTCAAAACGACATTCTCAAGGAATACATTGCGCGGGGAACCTATATTTTCCCGCCCAAAGAATCTATGCGATTGGTAACGGATACTTTTGAATTCTGCTCAAAACACATTCCCCGCTGGAACATGATCTCCATATCGGGCTACCACATTCGCGAGGCCGGTTCCACGGCGGCGCAGGAGATCGGTTTTACCCTTGCGGACGGGATCGCTTACACCGAGGCCGCCCTGAAGGCCGGAATGGACCTGGACGCCTTCGCCGGACGGCTCTCTTTCTTTTTTAACGCACATAACAACCTGCTGGAAGAGGTGGCCAAGTTTCGCGCGGCCCGGCGGCTCTGGGCCCGCATTATGAAAGACCGCTTCGCTGCCCGTAAGGACAGTTCGATGATGCTCCGCTTTCATACGCAGACCGGCGGATCCACACTGACCGCTCAGCAGCCCGACAATAATATTGTTCGTGTTGCCATTCAGGCGCTGTCCGCAGTGATGGGCGGCACGCAGAGCCTGCACACCAACAGTAAAGACGAGGCCCTGGCGCTGCCCACGGAAGACGCGGTCCGCATTGCCTTACGCACCCAGCAAATCATTGCGCATGAATCCGGTGTGGCCGATACCATCGATCCGCTGGCAGGATCCTACTTTGTTGAAGCGCTCACGGATAAGATTGAAGCGGAAGCCGAAGCCTATATCAATAAGATCGATGAACTGGGCGGAATGTCCGCCGCTATCGAGCAGGGTTACGTGCAACGCGAGATCCAGCGTGAAGCCTACCGGGTCCAGAAAGAAATCGAAAATGAACGTATTGTGATCGTCGGGGTCAACAAATACACCGTAGAAGAAAATTCGCCGCAAAATCTGCTGCGTGTTGACCTCCGCATTCAGCAGGAACAGATCGAAAGGATCCGGGAATTAAAACAAAAACGTGACAAACAGGCTGTCCGGAAATCACTGGAGCAATTGCGGAACAGCTGCGAAGGCAGTGAAAATGTCATGCCGGCGATTCTCGAAGCCGTCAGGGCTTATGCTACTTTGGGTGAGATCAGTAACGTCATGCGGGACGTGTTCGGCGAATATCAGGAAAATATTGTGGTCTAAGGAGAAACAGCATTATGGTTGAGAAAATATCGCATATCGGTATCGCAGTCACATCCCTGGAAGCGCAGATCCCTTTTTATCGTGATGTACTGGGACTGGAATTTCTCGGGCTGGAAACCGTGGAAGATCAAAAGGTCAAAACGGCGATGTTCAAAGTCGGGGATACCCGCATAGAACTTCTGGAACCGACGGCAGAAGACAGTCCCATCGCAAAATTTCTGGAAAAGCGCGGGCAAGGCATCCATCACATTGCCTATCAGGTGGACGACTGCAGGAAGGCAGTACAACGCATGGAAGCGACGGGTGTTCAGATGATCGACAAAGAACCCCGCAGGGGCGCCGGCGGCCATACGATCGCCTTTGCGCATCCCAAATACACCTTCGGAATATTAACCGAACTGACGCAAGAGCATTAAGGATACAGGAGAGACTATGGATGATATTAAGCAATTGCAGGAAATGCGCCGGAAAGCCAAACTCGGCGGCGGTCCGGACCGCATTGTCAAGCAGCATGAAAAAGGGAAATTAACGGCGCGGGAACGGATTAGTCGCTTGCTGGATCAGGATTCTTTTGAAGAATTTGACATGTTCGTCAAACACCGCTGCACCGATTTTGGAATGGAAAAGCAACATTTTCTCGGGGACGGGATCGTTACCGGCTGCGGAACCATCGACGGACGCCTGGTCTATGTCTATGCCCAGGATTTTACAGTTTTTGGGGGCAGTTTGAGTGAAACGCTGGCCGCAAAGATCGTCAAGGTCATGGAAATGGCTATGAAAATGGGCGCGCCGGTCATCGGACTGAACGATTCCGGCGGTGCGCGTATTCAGGAGGGCGTTCTGGCGCTCGGCGGTTATGCGGATATTTTCCAGAAAAATGTAGAGGCCTCAGGCGTGATCCCGCAGATCTCTGCGATACTGGGTCCTTGCGCGGGGGGAGCGGTCTACAGTCCTGCGATCACGGACTTTGTTATAATGGCGGAAAAGACCTCCTATATGTTCATTACCGGGCCGAAGGTGGTCAAGGCCGTTACCAACGAAGATGTGACCGATGAACAGCTGGGCGGTGCCATGGTGCATGCCACCCGTTCGGGTGTTGCGCATTTTACGACGGAGAACGAAGAGGAAGCGCTGATGTTGATCCGGAAGCTGATCTCCTATATACCCTCAAACAATCTTGAAGAAGCCCCTCTGGTCACACCCAAGGACGTGATCAGCCGGCGTTCGGAGGTCCTGAACACCATTGTTCCGGATGCTCCGAACCTGCCTTACGATATGCTTGAGATCATTGACGAGATCGTGGATGATCACGAATTTTTTGAGGTCTCGCGCAATTATGCGCCCAACATTATTACGGGATACGGACGCTTCAACGGACGTTCGGTAGGCATTGTTGCCAATCAGCCGAATTACCTTGCAGGCGTGCTGGATATCAAGGCCAGCATCAAGGGCGCCCGTTTTGTGCGTTTTTGTGATGCATTCAATATTCCCCTGCTGACCCTGGTGGATGTGCCGGGCTTTTTGCCGGGTACTGCTCAGGAGTACGGCGGCATCATCAGTCACGGCGCCAAACTGATCTATGCTTACGCAGAATCGACGGTTCCCAAGGTGACGGTGATCACCCGCAAGGCATACGGCGGTGCTTACTGTGTGATGAGCAGCAAGCATTTGCGTGGCGATATCAACTATGCCTGGCCCAAAGCAGAAATCGCCGTAATGGGCGCGGACGGGGCTGTCAACATTCTTTATCGAAAGGAAATCGAAGAAGACAAGGACGGCAAACGCCGGGAAGCACTGGTCAGTGAGTACCGGGAAAAATTTGCGAATCCTTATGTTGCGGCTGAGCATGGCTATATCGATGATGTCATTGAACCTGCCCAGACCCGTTTCCGCGTGATCCGTGCCTTTGAAATGCTCTCGACCAAGCGCCTGAGCAATCCCATGAAGAAACACGGCAATATACCTCTGTAATAGCGGGAGAGACGCATGAAACGCATAATTCAAAATTTTTTCTTTCTGTTAGCGCCGCTGTTGACCTTTGCCAAAACGGGTATTCCGGAGCAGGACCGCGGACTGATCTACAATACCACCGTCACCGGCATCCTGATCGTGATCTTCGCCCTGACGGTCGTGGCGGTCGGAGTCGGACTGATGAGCCGTCTGATCCGCATAAATACAGAAAAGAAAAACGCAAAACTGCAAGACAGGGGGAGCGCAGCGGAGGAAGCGGACGATACCGTAATCGCGATCGCTACGGCCCTGCATCTGGAAATACGCGCGCAGGCGGAGGACCAAAAAGCCATTCTGACCCTGCGGAAAGCCCTGCGCCCCTTTTCGGGCTGGAACAACAAGGCCTACGGCATGCGCGAGCGCTAACGGATAATCAAGATAGGTGAGGAATGAAGACATACAAACTGAACATCAAGGGAAAAGAATATACTGTCGAGATCGAGAATGTCGGCGACGATAGCGCTCAGGTCAAATGCAACGGCATATCTTACACTATTGCCTACGAGATCCCCGGCCCGCCGGTTAAAACGCCGACTCTGGCGAGGAAAGTGACCGTTCCGGATGTTGCGGAACGCAAAACTTTCAGTCCCAAAGACGCCGCCGCCGCCAACAATATCAAAGCACCCATTCCGGGTCTGATCACCCAGATCCTGGTAGCAGAAGGCGACAGGGTCAAGATGGGACAAACCGTGGCAAAAATGGAAGCCATGAAAATGGAGAACAACATCCTGGCCTCTTCGGACGGTCTTATCAAAAAGATCAGTTTCAAAGTGGGTGATTCCGTACTGGAAGGCGATGTGCTGATGACCCTGGAGGACGCATGAACATTCTGAATGAATTTTTGGGATATTCGGGCTTCGCCAATGTTACCTGGGGCCATCTGGTCATGATCGTTCTGGGCTGCGTCCTGATGTATCTGGGCATTGCCAAGGCCTACGAACCGCTGCTGCTGGTGCCCATCGGTTTCGGCATCCTGATCGGCAATATTCCCTTTCTGGCCGACGCCGGACTGCAGCTGGGGATCTACGAGGACGGTTCGGTCATGAATTATCTGTACTTCGGCGTGGTTAAAGGTATTTATCCGCCGCTGATCTTTTTGGGCATCGGCGCCATGACGGATTTTTCGGCCTTGCTTTCAAATCCGAAGATGGTTCTGCTGGGTGCTGCCGCACAGCTGGGAATTTTTCTGACCTTTTTGGGGGCGAGCTGGCTGGGCTTCAGTCCCGCCGAAGCCGGCGCTATCGGCATTATCGGCGGTGCGGACGGACCCACAGCTATTTTCCTGTCCTCGAAACTCGCACCGAACCTGATGGGCATCATTGCCATTTCCGCCTATTCCTATATGGCACTGGTCCCCATCCTGCAACCGCCGGTCATGAAGCTGCTGACGACAAAGAAAGAACGTCTGATCAAAATGAAACCCGTACGGAAAGTCCCGAAAGTGGAGAAGATCCTTTTCCCCATTATCGGCTTTCTGCTAACGACCTTTATTGCGCCCACCGCTCTTCCGCTGCTGGGAATGCTGTTCTTCGGGAATCTGCTCAAGGAATCCGGCGTGACCGAACGGCTTGCCGACACCGCACGGAACGGACTGATCAACACCGTCACCATCGTGCTGGGGCTGACGGTCGGGGCCTCCACCCAGGCGACAACCTTCCTGACCTGGAGTTCCCTGCAAATATTCGGGCTCGGCGCCCTCTCCTTTATCATCGCTACGGCGGGCGGCGTGCTTTTTGCTAAATTCATGAACCTCTTTCTAAAAGAAGGCAATAAGATCAACCCGCTCTGCGGAGCTGCCGGAGTCAGCGCCGTTCCGGATTCCGCAAGGGTGGTTCAGCACATCGGGCTGGAATATGACAAGACCAACTACCTGCTGATGCATGCCATGGGTCCCAATGTCGCCGGCGTGATCGGTTCTGCCGTCGGCGCGGGTATTCTGCTTGCCGTATTGCAATAAGGGGTGACTATGGACCGTATTGTGGATATTCACAATCATATTATTTTTGACGTTGATGATGGACCCGACAGTCTGGAAACATCCATGGAAATGATGCGCCAGGCTGTCGAAAAAAAGGTAACGGATATCGTTGCCACCCCGCATCAGTTCGAGCAGGACCTTTTGGATCACGTGCGCCGTCAGGAAAAAGTGCGCGGCAATTTTGAAAAACTGAAGGCCGAAGTCAAAAAGGAAGGACTTCCTTTGCAGCTGCATCTGGGCGCAGAGATCTTTTTTACCACACAGGTGGTGAATGCGCCCGAGATCCCTTTCCTGACCGTGAACAATGAAAAAAAATACGCATTGATCGAATTTTCCATGAACTGGCAGCCCGAAGGCTATAAGGAAGCCTTTTATGAACTTATTCAAAACGGCTGTACGCCCATTCTGGCGCATCCCGAACGTTACGGGTATTTTTGGGATATCGCCGAGGATATTCTCGATCTTGTGAAAATGGGAACGCTGCTGCAGATCAATGCGGGAAGCCTTCTCGGCTATATGGGAAGCCCGGCGCTTTTTATCTCCGAGATGCTGCTTGCCGAAGGACTTGCCCATGTACTTGCCAGCGATGCGCACCGGGCGCGCCGCGCGATTGGATTCAATATTACCCGCGCCGCCGATGAATACCGCGGCCGCTATCCCTGGGTTGATAAACTGATATCGGAGAACCCGCTCAGGATCGTTCAGGGGGAGCCGCTTGAGATCAATGACGAAGCCTGCGACCGTTTTGACAAAAAATTGCGCTTCAAGCAGTGGCGCCGCTTCTATTTCCGGCACGATATTCTGGGCCTTGGCCGGAAAACCCGTTTAAATCGAAAAAAACGTCATCTGTAAGGTGCTCATGATCCTAAAAAGCTTCGAATCGGATCTTGTTTTCCGGGAAAATACCTATTTGCTGATTTCCGGCTCTCAGGCTTTGCTGATCGATCCCGGCGCCGACCCGGAACTGCTGATTGGGGAGATCCTTTCCGGCGCTTATAACTTGCTGGCGGTTCTGGCCACGCACGGGCATATGGACCACATCCTGGCGGCGAAACCGCTTTGCGAACGCTTCGGATGTCCCTTTTATATGCACGGCGGCGACCGGAACTGGCTGGAGGAGCTGCAGAACATGTGTGCGCATTTCCGCCTGCCCTATTACGGTACGCCCATATTGAACTTTGATCTGGCGGAAAGCGCGGAACTGGACCTGGATCCCTTTCATTTCAAACTCCTGCATACGCCGGGACATTCCGCAGGCAGTGTTTGTTTTCTGACAGGAGACCAGCTTTTCAGCGGCGATACGCTGTTCCGGCATTCCGTGGGGCGCAGCGATCTTCCCGGTGGGGATCTTACTTTAATGAAACGCAGCCTGCGCGAAAAGATCCTAAGCCTGCCGGGAGCAACCCGCGTTTACCCGGGACATCTGGAAGCGACGGATATTGCCGAAGAAAGGAAACACAATCCCTTTGTTGTACTATGAATCCGGGCATTGAAAAATTCTAAAGAAGGAATAAATAAGTGGACAAGATTCTCATTATCGGAGCGGGAGGTCAGATCGGTACGGAGCTGACGGTCTATCTGAGGAATATCTACGGATCTGCAAATGTAATCGCTTCGGACATCCGTGCAACCCTGCACAACGATCTCATGGAAGGCGGTCCCTTTATCCGCATGGATGCCATGGACAGCCGGCAGGTCTATCAGGTCGTTCAGAAAGAAAAAGTCGATCAGGTCTACTTTCTTGCGGCAATACTTTCGGCAGTCTGTGAAAAAAATCCCGAGATGGCCTGGGATATCAATATGGGTTGTCTGAACAGCGTATTGCGGATCGCAAACGAACTTAAGTTCAAAATGTTCGTACCCAGTTCCATCGGCGCTTTCGGGGAGAATACACCCAAACAAAAGACCCCGCAGCTAACTGTCCAGCGGCCCAACAGCATTTATGGTGTGACCAAGGTCGCGGGCGAACTGCTTTGCGATTATTATCATGCGCGCTACGGCATCGATGTGCGCGGACTGCGTTTTCCGGGCATTATTTCCAATCTGGTCCCCCCCGGGGGCGGAACCACCGATTATGCGGTAGATATTTACCATAAAGCTCTCCGCAACAAACACTATACCTGTTATCTGCGCGGCGATACCTATCTGGATATGATGTACATGCCCGATGCTCTCCATGCTGCGGCCACTTTGATGGAAGCGGATCATGACAAGCTGCGTTTCCATAACGCCTACAATGTGAGCGCTATGAGTTTTTGCCCCGAGATCATCGCGGCTTCAATACGGAAACATATTCCGGATTTTATCATTGACTATGAAATAGATCCCATACGCCAGTGTATTGCGGATTCCTGGCCGGATTCCATGGATGACAGCGCCGCCCGTCAAGACTGGGGCTGGTCGCCGGAATACGATCTGGAAATGATGAGCCAGGACATGATCACGGTACTCCGTGAACGTTTCAGAAGGAAAGAATATGAAGAAACTGAATCTGCTTCTTGAGAAAGAAATCGCAGCTCTCGAGCGCGAAGGCCGTGCCAAGGGAGCCGAATACATAATTGAACAGGTCCTTCCCGCCGAAGGCGACAAGGGACCGCGTTACCGGTTGCAGGGGTATCCGCAACCCTTTATTAAAATGAACAGCAATGCCTATTTGGGACTCAGCATGCATCCGGAAGTGATCAAAGCCGAAGAAGCGGCAGTACGGCAATTCGGCGTCGGGCCGGGTGCCGTACGCTTTATCAGCGGAACCTACCGGGAACATATCGAACTTGAAAAGGAACTGGCGGAATTCCACGGTCGCGAAGCCGCAATGATCTTCAGTTCCGCCTATGTGACAAGTCTGGGTGTGATATCGGCGCTGACGAGCACCGAAACGGTCGTGATCAGCGATGCGCTCAATCATAACTGCATTATCAACGCACAGCGAATGTCTCGACCGGTGGAAAAAATGATCTACCGGCACAACGCTATGGCGGACCTTAAAGAAAAGCTTGCGCTTGCCGCCGGAAAAGGGAAACGCTGTCTGGTGATCACGGACGGAATTTTCAGTATGCGCGGCGACCACGCTCCCCTGGACAAGATTTCGGAACTATGCCGTCAGGCGGAAGCGCATTTTGAAGAAGGTGTTAGCCTGATCGTGGACGATTCCCACGGCATCGGCGCCTGCGGTGAGCAGGGGCGCGGCACCGAAGAACTTTGCGGCGCCCGGGCGGATGTGCTGATCGGTACCCTGGGCAAGGCCTTTTGCGTGAACGGCGGTTACGTCTGCGGTTCCGCAAGCCTGATCCGCTATCTGCGCGAAGCGGCGCCGACCTATATCTATTCCAATCCCATCACGGTCTCCGAAGCCGCCGCTGCCCGGAAAAGCCTGGAGATCCTGCGCGGACCCGAAGGCCGTAAGCGTCTGAAGCATTTAAAGGAACTGAGCGGTCATTTCCGGCAGGGTCTGCGGGATGCCGCTTACGAAACTCTGGACGGCAGGCATCCGGTGGTACCGCTGATGCTGCGCGATACGGCAAAAACCGCCGAACTGGTATCCCGGCTCCGGCAGGAAGGCGTGCTCGCCACGGGATTGAACTTTCCCGTCGTACCCAAAGGGGAAGAGGAGATACGCTTTCAGGTCTGTGCCGACCACAGCCGCAGCGACATTGACCGCGTACTTGAGATCTTAAGGCAATACCGGAAGGAAAAAACACAATGATACGTTATGTCGACAAGAATATTCAAAGCACTTTTCCGGCGCATTATCCCGCGGTTCTCGAAGAAGCCTCCGCCGCATTGAAACTGCTGCTGTCGCGCAGCGGGAAAGGAAAGGAATATTTGGGATGGCTGGATTTGCCGACGGCCGATGCTTCGGAAATGCGACGCCTGCAGGAAAGTGCCGCAGAGATCCGTGATTCCGGAGATCTGCTGGTTTGTGTGGGTATCGGCGGTTCCTACCTCGGCGCAAAAGCTTTTATTCATGCGCTGCGGGGTGAAAAACATCGCATCCGCTTTGCCGGCCAGCATCTTTCCCCGCTGGAACTCAATGATCTGCTGGGCGAATTGAAAGAGAAGGATTTTTATATTAACGTGATCTCAAAATCGGGAACCACCACCGAGCCCGGTGTCGCTTTTCGAATCCTGAAAGCGGAAGCGGAGAAAAAATACGGAAAAAATGCGGCAAAACGCATCATTGCCACTACCGATGCGCGTAAGGGAGCACTGCGCAGACTGGCGGATGAAATAGGCTATCGCAGTTTTGCGATCCCCGACGATGTGGGCGGCCGTTTTTCCGTGCTGAGCCCCGTAGGTTTGCTGCCGCTTTTTGCGGCAGGACTTGACGCGGACCAGATCTTGCGGGCTGCGCTTGCGGGATTCAAGACCGCGCTTGCGGATGATGCGGACAATCCCGCACTGCGCTATGCTGCGGCAAGAAACGTTTGCTACCGGGAAGGCAAGGGAATCGAGATCCTGGCAAATTTCGAACCGCGCTTCCACTATCTTTCGGAATGGTGGAAACAGCTTTGCGGCGAAAGCGAAGGCAAGGAAGGGAAGGGTATCTTCCCGGCAAGTGCGAACTTTACCACCGATCTGCACAGTCTGGGACAGTGGATCCAGGAAGGCACACGTTCTATTTTTGAGACCTTTCTGGTCGTAGACCATTATCAGAAAGACATCACCATTCCCCGGGATCCGCAGGATGGTGACGGTCTGAACTACATCGCCGGTCTGCAGCTGGGCTATGTGAACGAAAAAGCCTTTAAGGGAACCCGTGCCGCACACGAAAGCGGCGGTGTTCCGACTTCGACCTTTCATCTTGACTATCCCGACGAAGAGCATTTGAGCAAGCTCATCGTGATCTTTGAAACGGCCGTTGCGGTCTCCGGTTATATGATGGGGATCAATCCTTTCGACCAGCCGGGGGTAGAGGCCTATAAACACAACATGTTCCGGCTTCTCGGAAAACCGGGTTATTAACAGGAGACAGAATGAAGTATTTTACCTTGCTTATACTGGTTTTAATTTTTCTTGCGCCCCTTGCGGGATCGGAAGTCATATCTCTGAGTCCCTATCCCTGGATAAAGGTTAGCTACACGGGTGAAGCAAAGGTATTCAACAGCAGTTGCGATAAACTGCCTTTTGACGATCCTTTTTATTATGCTCAGGGAGATACCGGACGCTTTATCAAGGTTATGGAATATGTTCCGAACGAATCGGACGCAGATTGCTATTCTATCCTTTTTACCATGGGTGAAAGCGGCGATGCACAGTATTTGTTCTATTTGGAAGGACGCTTTGATGAGCCGCTTTTTGTTTTGCATACCGATCATCTGCATTTTCGCGGGGAAGGGATCCTGATCGCAGAAGGATCCATGAACCGCATGTTCCTGCAGTCGCAAAAATATGCGCTTCAAAAAGGCAGGATCCGGGAGTTGCCGCAGCCATTTTATGCCATCGGACTGGAAAGTGTGGCTATGCGGGATCTGGAGATCTATGCCGGCAAACGCATGGAAAAAGTCATTGATACTGTCCGCGAAGGTGAAAAAGTCACCATTCTTGCCGCGGAATTTAAAGAGAATCCCGAACGTTACCTGATCCGAAATGCGCGGGGGCTCTGCGGATGGATCCGCATTCCTCACGGCGTCTGGGTGGATGAAACACCGGTCAGGGATATTTACTACCATGGAGACTGATGAGTCCTTTTGAGATCCTGATGCTGATCTGTTTCGGAGCGGCCTGGCCTTTTTCCATTTACCGTTCCTGGGTGTCCCGCTCCACGCGGGGCAAAAGCCTGCTGTTTATGATCATTGTGATGTGCGGCTATCTTGCCGGCATCCTGCACAAACTGTTTTTTAACAATGACATCGTGATCTATCTCTACGCCCTGAATCTGTTGATGGTCGCCGCGGATGTGCTGCTGTATTTGCGGAACCGGCGCGGAGAAAAGCGGGAAAAAGCGGAATAAACGCTGCCTTGTACCCGCGTAAAGCCTGCAGGAATCCTGAAAAAACAGGAGAAAAAGATTTTTTTCTAAAAAATTTTCATATTTAGTGAAGGATGCTTATATTCTTTTTAAAAGAGGTCATCATTTTATGAAAGCGGAAGCACAGAATATTGAAGAGCTTGAAGCACAGTTAAAAGAATACCGTGAAGAACGGGAACGCATCAAGCAATTCATGGGCAGTATCGGCGGCAGGACCGATATCAAGCGGGACAAGGCTATGAACTGGATCTTTATGATCTCGATCATCGTCCTTTTCGGTTTTGATATCCTGCGCCATATTTTGCATCTGAATATTCCGCTTCCGCCCCTGATCTCGCTGGAGATCGGCATTCTGCTGGTTTCCGTTAAGATCATTTGGATGATCCACCGCCAGTCCAAAGTGGACCATTTTCAATTTTGGATCCTCAACTCGATCGAATTCCGCATCAACAATCTTGCTCACCAGATCAACGAGATGCAGAAAGAGCTCGAATCCGGGAAAAAAGAGTAAGCCTGCTGCCACGACTGATATATTACCCTTTAGCGAGGTACGAAAAACCTGCGCTTCCCTTGGGGGGTAAAGGGAGAAAAAGAAAATGAAAAAAGCGCCCAAAGAACTCAGACTACTGGATGTCTTTGCAATCTCTTCCGGAGCCATGATCAGTTCGGGGATCTTTGTCCTGCCCGGGCTTGCCTTTGTACAGTCCGGTCCCGCCATGATTCTGGCCTATATGCTGGCGGCCTTTCTGATCTTCCCGACGATGCTTGCAAAGGCGGAGCTGTCGACCGCCATGCCCCGTTCGGGTGGAACCTATTTTTTTATCGATCGCAGTCTGGGCTCACTACTGGGGATCTTTGCCGGATTTGCCAACTGGTTCTCGCTGAGTTTCAAGAGTGCCTTTGCCCTGATCGGTCTGGGTTCTTTTGCGGTTCTGATTTTTCCCGGTATCACGGAACTGCAGGTCAAGCTGATCGCGGTTGCCGTATGCTTGCTTTTTACCGTATTTAACCTTTTCAGTGTTAAAGTGGCCGGACGTATCCAGGTCGCGCTGGTCCTTGTCCTCATTGCAATTCTCTTTGCCTATATTGCGGCGGGTTTTGTCTCGACCCAGCCGGCGTATTACCGGCCTTTCATGCCCGGGGGTTTTCTGTCGCTGATCAGCACGGCGGGACTGGTATTTGTATCCTTCGGGGGGTTGACCAAGATCGCGGATATTGCGGAGGAGATCAAAGATCCGGGCAGAAATATTCCGCTGGGTATGCTGCTTTCCTTCTTTGTGGTGACCTTTATCTATGTGATGGCGGTAGGTGTAACGGTCGGGATACTGGAACCGCAGCGTCTTTCCGGTTCGCCGGTACCGCTATCCCTGGGAGCCGGGCAGATCATGGGTAAAGCCGGAATCATCGTTTTGAGTCTTGCCGCCGTAACAGCTTTTATTACCACGGCCAATGCCGGCATTTTAGCCGCATCGCGGACACCCATGGCCATGAGCCGGGATTCGCTTTTGCCGCCGGTCTTTTCCCGCATGAGCCAAAAACGCGGAACGCCGGTTATCGCCATACTTTTCACCAGTTTTTTTATGCTTCTGGTAATCATTTTCCTGAATATCGAAAGCCTGGTCAAAACCGCCTCCGCGCTGATGATCATTCTTTATCTGCTGGACAATGTATCCCTGATCATCATGCGCGAAAGCAAGATCCGGAATTACCGGCCGAAATACAAGGTGCCGCTGTATCCCGTTCTTCCACTGCTAACCGCGCTGGCGTACCTGTTCATTCTTTTCAATATGGGAGCGGTGCCGCTGCTGATCAGCGGGATTTTCTTTATATCGGGTTTGCTGATCTATTTTTTCTATGCGCGTAAAAAGAGCGAGCGGATATCTGCTTTGATGCATATTATCGAACGCATAACGGCCAAGGAGCTGCAAAGTACGACGCTGGAAGATGAACTGCGGGGGATTGTGCAGGAGCGTGACGAGATCACGGAGGATCGTTTTGATCGTTTGATACGGAATTGTATCCTATTGGATATTCCCGGTTCGCCGCCGCTGGAAACATTAACGGAAAAGATCGCCGAAGCCTTTGCAGAACGCTGGCCGGTATCAAAGGAAGTTTTAATCCGGGGATTAAAGGAACGCGAATCGCAGTCCAGCACCATTGTACGGCCCGGACTGGCGATCCCGCATTTTATTGTCCCGGGTGGTCATTGTTTTGATATTATGCCGGTTCGCTGTAAACGAGGGGTACGTTTCATAAAGGGGAAGAAGCCCGTGCATACTATGTTCGTCCTGATCGGATCGCTGGACGAACGCAGTTACCATTTGCGGGCGCTGATGGCCATAGCGAATCTGGTACAGGAGCCGGATTTTGAAAAGCGTTGGATGGCGGCGCGCTCCGAAGAGGAATTGCGGGATGTGATCTTGCTTTCCGGCAGGAAGCGAGAGGGTAGGTAGATAGAGAAGGGGGGAGGGGGAGTGCGGGAAGACCTTAGGGACTTCTCGGAGTCAATCCGATCGGAGATTGGATTGACTCAAATAAATTGATTCAAATACTTATCGGAAAAGATCGTCAAGTCCCAAAATAACGGTCACCGAAATCCCCCAAACCCGGTACAATGAATTTTCTTTCGTCCAGATGATCGTCGATGGCGGTGGTGTAGATCATCACATCGGGGTGCTCGGTATTGATGCGGCGGATACCCTCCGGAGCCGCAACAATGCAGGCCAGTGCGATGCGTTTGCCGCCCTTCTCCCGCAAACGCTGAATAGTTTCGGATACGGAACCGCCGGTGGCCAGCATGGGATCCAGGACCAGGATCAGCTTCTTTTCAATATTCTCGGGAAATTTTTCATAATACTGGTGCGCAATGGCAGTCTTTTCATCCCGCTCCAGACCGATAAAACCCACCGGGGTCCAGGGCAGGAAATCCCGTGCGGGGACCAGCATGGAGATCCCGGCTCGCAGTACGGGCACAAAGACCATAGAACGGTAGATCTCGTAGCCCGTCGTGGATGTAAGAGGCGTTTCGATCGTCTTCTTGCTTAATTTGCACTTGCGGCTGGCTTCCATGATAATGATCTGCGATACAATGGCCGTGTGCCGGCGGAATGTCTCGGTATCCGTATTCTTATCGCGCAAGATGGTCAGCGAATGCCGGACCAGCGGATGATCGATCAGTTTGACATTCTGCATGGGACTCCTTTCCCGGAATACCGGATCAGCGGATTGGACTCATTTTGCGCAGGAAGCTGACAGTCTCGTAAACCGCATTGATAGTGGCATCAATATCCGCTTCCGTGGTTTCGCGGCCGAGCGAAAAACGGATGGAACTGTGCGCAATTTCAGGATCCACATCCAGGGCCGTGATCACATAGCTGGGTTCGAGGGATCCGGTGGAGCAGGCAGAGCCCGTGGATACGGCGATCCCGTGCATGTCCAGGCGCAGCAAAATGGATTCCCCCTCGACGTTCATGAAGGAAATGTTGGAAATATTGTAAATGCGCTTTCCGGGATCACCGTTAATGACCACGTGGTCCAGCTTCTTGCGGATGCCTTTTTCCAGCTTGTCCCGCAAAGCACCGATGTACTTTTTGTTTTCTTCCATTTCAAGACCTGCCTGCCGGACGGCCTCGCCCAGGGCAATGATACCGATGGTATTTTCGGTGCCTGCACGCAGGGATCGTTCCTGATGCCCCCCGGTGATCAGCGGACAGATGTTCTTGGAACCCTTGCGCTTGAACAGGATCCCTACACCCTTCGGGGCGTAGATCTTGTGACCGGACATGGACAGAAAATCCACCGGGAGCTTTTGCAGATCGATGGGGATCTTGCCCACGGCCTGCACCGCATCGCTGTGAAAGGGAATGCCGTGTTTGCGGGCAAGGGCAGCGATAGCCTCCACCGGCTGGATGGTCCCGATCTCGTTGTTGACATACATCACGGAGATCAGTACGGTATCCGGGCGAATGGCCGCTTCGACCTCAGCGGGATCGACAATGCCGCCTTTGTTCACCTTGACGCGGGTTACCTCGACGTTCTGCTGTTCCAGACATTTCAGTGTATTCAACACCGAGGGGTGTTCAATGTTGGAAGTGATAATATGTCCGCGGCTTTCGTTGCAGAAAGCGCAACAGCTGATAGCGCTTTTCAGTATGGTATTGTTCGCTTCGGATGCGCCGGCGGTAAAGATGATCTCCTCCGGACTGCAGTTGAAAAAATCCGCCACTTCACGGCGACTTTTCTCGATCAGGGCACGAACCTGCCGTCCGGGGGCGTGCATGGAACTCGGATTGCCAAAGAGGTCCAGCGTTTCGATGATCTTTTCCCGTACGGCCGGATGCAGCGGTGTGGTGGCGCTATTGTCAAGGTATATCATATATTCTCCGTCAGCCTTTCTTTTCCTTGCCGCCATAAACTTCATCGGCATAGTATTTTCCAACGTAAAAATTGACCAGCGTTTTTGCCGTGTCAATGCAGGATCCGCAGACCGTGCCGATCTTGGTACGCTCCTGCAGAGTATTGAAGTCCTTGACGCCTTCCAAAACCTCCATGCGGATGTCATCCTCGGTAATGTTCAGGCAATTGCAGATCACGCGGGACTTGTCGTCCTTGGGGATACGGGCTTCCTGGCCGCTTTTTGTCAGATAATCCCGGATTGCCTGGCGAAGGGCCTTGTCTCCCAGAACGGAGCAGTGGATCTTGTTGGCCGGCAGTCCGCCCAGCTCGTTGATGATCATTTCGGGTGTGATCTTCCAGGCATCGTCCAGCTTCATGCCGCCGTTACGGGTAACCATCACGCTGAGCATGGAGGTGGAACCGATGGCCGAAGCACAGCCGAAGGTCTGCCATTTCATATCCGCGATACGGTCGTCCCTGACCTTGATGAAGATCTTCATCATATCGCCGCAGGCGGGGGAGCCCACATAGCCAACACCGTCCGCCTGATACTCTTTTTCATCGATATCCAGGATATTCTTGGGATGAAAGAAATGCTCCTTCACCTTGTCCGAGTAGTTCCAGTTCGTTCCGTCCATCACAGACTCCTTTTTTTGCCTTCTACGCGTTAATATCCCGAAAGTTAGCGATTATTTTGTTTTTCCGGAAAGAAAATATTTCGGTTCGCCGGAGGATGCATTTATTTGGGGTAACCGATCGTCTGGCAAAGGATAATCTGCTGATCCGGGCTCAGGCCCATGATCGTGTGCAGTTGCCCGGCATCGAACCAGCCGCGCACCACCGTTCCGAGCCCTTCGGATGCGCAGACCAGGTAGATGTTCTCCGAGATAAAGCCGGCATTGGCGTAGCTGGAGGTCAATGAGCTTTGTTGCCGGGTATCGGCGACCATGATCAGATTCAGCGGCGCCTTGGCGACAAAGGGCTGTTTACCGGTTTCCTTGCGGATATCCTGATCGGAGATCTTCCGCAGGGCGTGCATTTCAGCGTCATAAAGGAAGAGGCCGTCGCCCTTTGCCAGATAAAGACTGAATTCCTGTTTGTTGTTGGAGCTTGGCGCCGTGCGTTTTTTCTGGTCTGGGCGGTTGTACCCCCAGGCAGCCCAGAGCAGGTTCGACAATACCGGGTCCGGGATTGTTTTGCTGCTGTACTCGCGGATGCTCTGCCGCTTGCTGAGCGCTTCCATCAGCGGCATGCCGCCTTCACGCTGCGGCGCTGGCAGAGGGATCAGGTCCGCCGGGCTCTTTGCCGCCGCCCGTAAATCTGCTGTGGCAAATAGCATGATCATTACTCCTGTTAAGATCAGTTGTATTCCTCGTCGCATTTAGTCTCCTTTGCTTTTCCGGGAAAATATACGCAGGAAATGCCGAAACTGCAAATAATCAGAAAATCTGCGGAAAATGAGATTTCAACACTTGGCGCTTGGTTCCCTGAAGATAAATAATTATTTTAAACAGGGGAATTCGGTTTACACAAGGAGGGCTTATGTTCATCACGATCATTTGGGTACTCTTCTATCTGCTTTGTCCCGCGCTCATTCTCCGAATTTGTTCGAAGAATAAGTTTATGGACAGCGTGGGAGCGATCGTTTTTTGCTATTTGATCGGACTTATCATCGGCAATGTCGGAATTTTGCCCGATAATATCACCGTGATCCAGGATACCATGAATACCCTGGTTATTCCCATTGCCCTGCCGCTGATCTTTTTTTCGATGAATTTACGGAAGTGGAGCAAACAGGCGGGCGTTGCGGCCAAGGCTTTTACAGGTGCGTTGATATCCGTGTTGCTGGCTTCCTTTGCCGTATATGCGGTTTTAGAAAATTTTATGGGAGACGAAGCGTGGAAAATGGCGGGAATGCTGATCGGCTGTTATACCGGCGGGACACCCAATCTGGCGGCGATCGGCAAAGGCCTGGAAATTTCCTCCTCGAATTACATTGCGGTTCACGCCTCCGATGTGCTTGTCACCGGGGCGCTCTTTTTGCTGATCCTCTCGGTAATCCCGCGCATGCTGAAGAAGGTGCTGCCGTCCTTTAAATGGCTTACGGAAGAGGAACACAATGCCAATATGCGTAATTTGGATGACTTTGAGCCGTATTTTAAAGGTTTTCGCAAGGCGGATTTTCTTCCGCTGCTGGGTGCTTTCGGACTCGCATTGCTGTTTTTCGGGATCGGCGGCGGTATCAGTTTGCTGATGCCGGAGGATTTTTCATCCGTCGTAGCGATCCTGCTGATCACAACTCTGGGCGTGCTGGCGTCTTTTATCCCGAAGATCCATAACATCCGGATGACCTTTCAACTGGGACATTATTTTCTGCTGGTGTTTGCGCTGGTGGTCAGCTCTATGGCCGATATCGGCAAGCTGATCGGTAGCGCGCCGATCGTGATGCTCTATATTGCCGCACAGATGATCGTGGCTTTTCTGCTGCACGTGCTCCTTTCCCGCTGGATGAAGGTTGACCGCGATTCCCATCTGGTCAGCATGACCGCCCTGGTCTATTCGCCGCCCTTTGTACCGGTGGTCGCGGCGGTACTGAAGAACAAGCAAGTCATCATGACCGGTATGCTGGTCGGCATTGCAGGCTGGATCATCGGGAATTATGCCGGGATCGGCTTTGCCTACTTGGTGCGGGCGATATTTGGGGGCTAATTCATTGACGCAATGCGTTTCAATCGCATTGACTCAATCGGTATAAATTCCATTGAGTCAATTAATGTCGATTCCATTGAATCAATCGGTGTAAATTCCATTGAATCAATCGGTGTAAATTCCATTGAGTCAATCGCTATAAATTTTATTGAGTCAATCAGTTTCAATCCCATTGCGTCAAATAAATTTTATCCCATTGACGCAATCCCATTCCCCGCGCCCGCAGCTCCCGCCCGAATAAACATTTGAATTATCCCGCTTTTCGTGTATTTTATGCCCAAACATACAGGGAGCACTATGCGTCTTAAACGTGACCATCACTGCGGACAATTGACAGAGGACCTGCGGGACCGCATTGTCTGCATCAACGGCTGGGTCAACGCCCGGCGCGACCTCGGCGGCATATCTTTTGTCGATGTCCGTGACCGCTATGGAATTATCCAGGTCCGCTTCGGCGCAGAATTGCCGGAAAGTCTTCTGAAAGAAGTCAAACACCTGAATAACGAGGACGTCGTTGCCGTGCGTGGCCGTATTGCCGTTCGCCCCTCGGACTCCGTAAACCCGAAAATTCCCACGGGAACGATCGAACTGCTTGCCGAAGATTTTGCCTTGCTGAATAAAGCCAAACCCACGCCCTTCGAGATCAATAAACGCCAGACCGGCAGCGAAGACCTGCGCCTGAAATACCGCTACCTGGACCTGCGTACCGCCGAGCTGCAGCGCAATATGCAGATCCGCCACCATACCGCTCAGGTGGTGCGCCGCTTCCTCAGCGATAAGGATTTTATGGAGATCGAAACTCCCGTCCTCATGAAATCTACCCCGGAAGGCGCCCGCGATTACCTCGTCCCCAGCCGCATTAATCCCGGGAAATTCTATGCCCTGCCTCAGTCGCCCCAGCAATATAAACAACTTTTAATGGTGGCCGGCTACGACCGCTATTTCCAAATCGTGAAATGCTTCCGGGACGAGGACCTGCGCGCGGACCGGCAGCCGGAATTTACTCAGATTGACTGCGAGATGTCCTTTGTGGACGAAGAGGATGTGCGCAGCATCATGGAGGTAATGATCGCAGAAGTCTTCCGCAAGGTGATCGGCGTCACGATCCCGCTGCCTCTGCCGGTACTGAGCTTCCACGAAGCCATGGAACGCTACGGTTCGGACAAACCCGACCTGCGCTTTGATATGGAGATCTGCAAGCTTGACGAACTTGCGGCCCAAACGGACTTTTCGGTGTTTAAAACGGCCCTGGAACAGGGCGGCGTTGTACGCGCACTTACGATCCCGGATGCCGCGGATTTCTCGCGCAAGACCATGGACGAACTTACGGAGCAGGTAAAGAAATACGGGGCGAAAGGACTCGCCTACGTCAAGGTAGATAAAAACGGACTCCAGTCCGGCATCGCCAAATTCATTCCCGCAGCCTTGGTCCCCGGTCTGCTGCAGCACTGCAAAGCCAAAGCCGGCGATCTGATCTGCTTTGCTGCGGATGAATGGGAGACCGCCCTGACATCCCTGGGCGCCCTGCGGCTGATGATGGCAAAGCACTTTGGACTGATCAATAAGGACGAATATAAAGCGGTTTGGGTGACGGATTTTCCGCTCTTTGAAAAAGATCCGGAAAGCGGCCGCCTGATGGCCCGGCATCACCCCTTTACCTCACCCAAAACGGAAGACCTGGACAAACTCGAGAGCGATCCCATGGCCGTCAAGGCCCGCGCCTACGATATGGCGCTGAACGGCTACGAGATCGGCGGCGGCAGTATCCGTATCCATAATCGTGACCTGCAGAGCCGCATGTTCAAAGCTCTGGGCATCGGACCCGAAGAAGCGCAGGAAAAATTCGGCTTCCTGATGAACGCTTTCGAATACGGCGCTCCGCCCCACGGAGGCATCGCCTTTGGCTTCGACCGGCTTATTATGGTGCTCTGCGGCGAGGATTCCATCCGCGAAGTGATCGCCTTCCCCAAGACCACGACGGCGCAGTCGCCCATGGACGGCGCTCCCAGCGAAGTGGACCCCAAGCAGCTGGACGAACTGCACATCCGTCTGAAATAATCTGTCATAAAAATAAAAAAGGCCCCGTTCGGGGCTTTTTTGCATACAGGATCATTATTGCGGTTCTTCCGGCAATATCTCGCCCTGTACGGCGCCCTTGCTTGCATCCCGCACATCGCCGATCAGCCGCATTGCGTCGGACTCGTCCACTTCCACGCAGAGCCTTACCTGCTCCGCAAAATCCTGATCAAGGGAAATAATATGAAATGCATTGATCGCCCGCAGCAGCAGCGGATGCAGTTCATAGCTGCAGTGAAACGCGATACGCAACCCTTTTTCATATTCCCGGACCTTCGCTGCATCCAGGGTCTCGGACGCCGATCGTCCGTAGGCGCGGATCAGTCCGCCGGTCCCCAGCTTGGTCCCGCCGAAATAGCGCACGGAGACCACAAGGATGTTCGTCACTTCCCGCTGCTGAAGGATCTGATAGATCGGCTTGCCCGCCGTGCCCGAAGGTTCCCCGTCATCGCTGTAGCGGAAGCGCAGCGTTTCCCCGTATCCGAGTTGCCAGGCATAACAATGATGCGTGGCGTCAAAATAGCGCTTTCGCAAGGCTTCCAGATGCATAGCGACGGCTTCGGCATCCTGAACGGGATAGGCGAAGCCCAGGAATTTACTGCCCCGGACACTGATCTTGCTTTCGGCGGATGCCGCGATGCTCTTGAATTTCATGATCTTATTTGATGTAGGTCAGTTTTTTTGTCAGAATGCGGCCGTCAAGCTTCAGGACCGCAATATAAATGCCGCTTGCCAAAGGTTCCGGCAGTCCGCTCAGGGAAAGCTGATGCGCACCTTCGTTCAGCAGGGATGCCGGCAGGGAGCGCCCGTAAAGCTTCCGGCCCCGCAGGTCGTAAAGCAGAAATTCGCCTGTACCCCGCGTTTCGGTGAGGATATACTGCAGCTCGGAATTTGCCATAGTAAAAGAAGGATTGGGCGCTATTGCCGTGATAAGGTCGTTTTGCAGAACCGAAATGTGCACAATTCCGCTGTCGTCGCTGCTTTGCGTGGCGCCCACGGACAGGATCCATTCCCGGTAGACGGCGCCGTCCAGGATCAGCGGTGAATGTTCCATGGCGTATATGCGGCTTTGAGTTCCGTTTAGGGCAATAAGCTTAACGTTCATATGTTCCGGAAAGGAAAAATTCAGCAGTATTTTCTTCTCCGGAAGATCCGGGATCCGGTAATAGCCGGTCATGGGAGCCGCGGAGAGCCTGATCCCGAATTCCTCCGCATGGACCACGTTGCCGGGATAACGCGAGAAGGAAATGCCGGGCAGCTCGGCGGCGTCATCGAAGGCATAAAGAAAATTCACCGCCGCATAGGGGGAACACAGCACTTGCGCGCTTCCCCATTCGCTGAGTGCCTGTGCCATGCTCCCGCCGCGTATCTGCACTTCCGCCGCAATGGCGTCCAGAGCCGGCACGGAAAGGATCCGCTCCCAGATGGCGCCGATCACATGATCGCCATGCTTTGAAAAGCGCGAATCCAGGTAAAGATTGAAACCGGCGTTTTTGTAATACAAACTGGCATGATTCAGCGCGTAATTCCAGTTCGCGGCGTAGTCCGTAAGATAGTTGTGGTAATCGTTGACCTGGGGATACATGTATTCCTCGAACCAGACCGAGGACATCTCAAAGTAAAAATAATCCGCAGAGCGGTAGCGGTAACCCAGCTGGAAGACGTGAAAAAGTTCATGCGCACAGGTCACCTGCAGTCCCGGCAGCCCCGTGGTGTAAAAGCGCGAGGCATCCTCCAGGTTCGCGTTGATGTGGATGTAGGAAGTCCAGGCCTGCGTTTCCAGCTGCTGCTCCAAGTAGGTTTCGCCGTAAATGTCGCTTTTATAGGTAAAGTAGACATCGATCTCCGGATCGCCGGCGCTGTCTGCCGGGGGCAGCGAAAATCCCAGGGAATCGTGCAGGACGCGGTAGGAATCCTCCAGGTAGCGCGCGGCGCAGTACACATAGTCCGGGATCTCCGGATCAAAGGTATAATCTGCAGGAACGGCGTGGTAGCCGCTGGTATCGTAATGGATCAGGAACAGTGCCTGCGGCGAAAGGTACTCCGCCTGCCGTGCAGGCCGTGCACCCGGAACGGCGCTGAGGAATTGCGTGGGAAGTCCCGCGGCCGGAATAAGATCGGCGGGTTTTGCCGGGGAAAGCAGGGGTAGAACCGCAAAAAAGAGGTATAGCACAAAAAATGAACTGCGAATAGAGGATTGAAAAGATTCCATTCAAATTTCCGTTCTTAACGTAAGGACTCCAGCGTTTGGCCCAGCTGCAGGATCCTGCCTTCCTGGTAAAGATTGCCCAGGATCTGTACGCCGACCGGCAGTCCCGTATCCGAACTGCCCGCAGGGACAGAGATCCCCGGAATGCCGGCGATGTTCACCGAAACGGTAAAAATATCGCTCAGGTACATGGCCAGCGGGTCGTCGACATGCTCGCCCAGTTTAAAGGGCAGGACGGGACAGGTGGGCAGCAGCAGCACATCCGCTTCACGGAAGGCCTTCTGGAAATCGTCGTGGATCAGGCGGCGCACTTTCTGCGCACGGGCGTAATAGGCGTCGTAATAACCGGAGGACAAGACATAGGTCCCCAGCATGATGCGGCGTTTGACCTCCGCCCCGAAACCGTATTCCCGGTTCTGGGAATAGAATTCGTTAATGGACTCCGCTTCCCGGCTTTGGCGCGCGCCGTAGCGGATGCCGTCAAAGCGCGCCAGGTTGCTGGAGGCTTCGGCGGTGGCAAGAATGTAATAGACGGCGATGGAATATTTCAGATGCGGAAGGGAAACGTCGAGAACCTGTTTCCCCTGTTTTTTCAGCAGCGCCACCGTTTCGTCAAAGCGGACCTTCACTTCCGGGTCCAGACCTTCCTGTAAAAGGTGAAAAGGCACGCCGATACTTTGCACTTCATCGCGTTCCAGCGCGGAAAGGTAATCGTCTACGGGAATGTCGGACGAGGTGGCGTCGCGCGCATCCTTGCCGGCAATGACCTGCAGCAGCTCCGCTGACTGCCGTACCGTGCGGGTGAGGGGACCGATCTGGTCCAGCGAGGAGGCAAAGGCCGTGAGCCCGTAGCGCGAAACGCGGCCATAGGTGGGCTTAAGTCCCACTACCCCGCAGAAAGAGGCCGGCTGGCGGATGGATCCGCCGGTGTCGGAACCCAGAGCGTAATCGGAAAGTCCCGCCGCCACCGCTGCCGCCGAACCGCCGCTGGAACCGCCGGGCACATGCTCCGGATTGACCGGGTTCAGCGTGGGTCCGAAAGCGGAATATTCCGTGGAGGATCCCATGGCGAATTCGTCCATGTTCGCCTTTCCGGCGATCAGGCCCCCGGCTTCGCGGATACGTTCGATCACGTGCGCATCGTAGGGCGCAATATAATCCTTCAGAAAACGGCTGCCGCAGCTGCAGGGCAGACCCTTGACGTTAATATTGTCCTTGATAATGATCAGCTTGCCCGACAACAGACCCTTGCGGCTTTTTTGGGCCGCGTACTCCTGCCGCAGTCCGGCTTCGTTCACTGTGATCATGGTGTTCAGCGCTTTGTTTTCCCGGCAGGCATCCAGAAAGCGCCGGATCGTTTCAGGCATGGCAACTCCCGCTGTTTAACGGATAAAACGTAAAATATAATAGCCGACCAGGACGCCGATCACACTGAGAAAATTGATGTGGATCCGGAATCCAAAGCTGATCTCCAGAAAATAAAGGTTTAGCGTAAAGGTGTTGAATCCAATGGGAAAGTTGACCGAAAAAAAGTCCTTGACCGGACCTGGAGGCAGAATGTTGGCAAACAAGTGTCCCAGCGCGCCGCCGATAATTGCGGCGATAAGAATGATCCCGATAACCCGTCCGATCTTTGAAGCATATCTGGCCATAACAGATCCTTTATTGTGCTGATCCGCGTTTTTGCGGCGGACCGTGTTGCGGTAAGTTTCGCAAGCGTTGCGTTCAAGCGAAATATAATATTTTTTTACACCACTATGCAAGAAAGCAATCAGAATACCACGCTGCAAATACTGAATATATTGCTGTTAATCAGGACGGCAATTTCGTATTTTGAACCTATGCAAGATTTCCGGAAAAGCATCCTGAACTATTTAAAGAAAAATCCCGCAATTCGCGCAAAAATCAAGCAATTGGCGAAGCATTTCAATATCCCCGGCGATGGCTATCCCGAATTCCGCGATACCGTTAAGACGCTCGAACGCGAAGGAGCCCTGCAGCGTTTTCCGGGGCACAGCTACGGTATCAGCGGCGCTGCAAATAGCGTAACGATCCAGGGAGAACTGGACATGCATCCGCGCGGTTTTGCCTTTGTGCACAGCGATGACGGGCAAAAGATCTACATCGATGCCGAAAACCTGGCTTCCGCCGCGCACGGCGACCGCGTGGAACTGGCCCTTCATCGTCCGCGCAAAGGTGACCGTAACCGCGAAGGTCATGTTCTGCGCGTGCTCCGGCGCGAAAAGACGATCTTTCTGTGCAGGGTCCGGCTCAAGGACAATGAATGCACTGCACAACCCCTTATTCATCACCTGAATACCGATATTATCATCAGGGATATGAATGGCATGAAACCCGCGGACGGCGAACATGTTCTGGCAGAGATCACGGAGTGGAGCACCCGCGGCCCCCACTACGGACGAATTCACGCGCATGTGGGCCGGGACAGCGTTCCGGAATTCGATGCTGTTCTGGTTGCCAACAAATACAATTTGCCGGACAGTTTTTCTCCCGAAACCTTGCAGCAGGTCGAAGCCCTGGATTCACGGATCTCCGAAGAACCGGAACGTAAAGATCTGCGGGAGTTGGTATGCGTGACGATCGACCCGGAAGACGCCCGAGATTTCGATGATGCGCTTTCCATCGAACGGGATGAGGCCGGAAATTTCCGCCTGGGCGTGCACATCGCGGATGTCAGCCACTACGTGCCTTTTAATTCGCCGCTGGACCGCGACGCCCTCAAACGCGGCACCTCGGTGTATTTTACCGACTTTGTCCTTCACATGCTGCCGGAAAAGCTCAGCACCGATCTCTGTTCGTTGATGCCGGATACGGACCGTTTTACCATGAGCATTTTTATGCTTGTCGACAAAGAGGGGAAAACCCTGGATTATTCGATCACACCTTCGCTGATCTGCAGCAGCAAGCGCTTTAGCTACGAAGAAGTACAGGAAGTTCTGGACGCAAAAGAAGGTCCTTTTTACAAGGAATTGTCACAATTAAGCCGCCTGGCGAACATTTTGCAAAAAAAACGGCACAGTGAAGGCAGTATCGATTTTGATCTGCCCGAGCCTGTCTACAAGCTGGACGAAAAGGGCGTGCCCGAATCCATCCGGGTCAAAGAACGCCTCTGGAGCCACCATATCGTTGAGGAATGCATGCTGCTGGCGAACAAGAACGTTGCGAACTTTGCCCGCACCCGCGGCAGCAACGTGCCTTTTATCTACCGCATCCACGATATCCCCGAAGCGGACGATATTTACGAATGGTTCGCGCTAATGGACGCTTTCGGCGTGCAGGTCTCCTTTTTCGGATTACCGATCACTTCAGCAAAATTTCAGAAAGCGCTTGAAAAGGTGCTGAAGCAGAATAAAAGTTCCTATGTGATGCGTACTGCCCTGCGCACGATGACCAAGGCCAAATACAGCGTCAAGCCGGTGGGGCATTTCGGCCTGGCTTTTGAAGATTACACGCATTTTACTTCACCGATCCGCCGTTATCCCGATTTGATGGTGCACCGCCTTTTGAAGTATTATCTAAAAAACAAACAACTGGATCCCGAACTGAAAAAGCAACTCAATCCCATTGCAAAAAGCTGTTCCGCAGCGGAACTGCGTGCCCTGGAAGCCGAACGCGAATATCACAAGATCAAGCAGATGCGTTACATCAGCGAGCATGTCGGCAGTGAATTTGACGGTACCATTTCCGGCGTGGCACAGCATGGCTTCTGGGTTGAACTTGAGGACTGCTTTGTTGAAGGCTTTGTCAGTAAGGACACACTGCCCAACGATATCTGGGACTACGACAAGCGGCAGCACATGCTGAAGGGCTTCCGCAGCAAGCTGCAGTTCCAGATGGGTCACCGTGTCCGCGTCCGCGTCATCCGCGCCGATATCAAAAACGCCCGGGCGGATTTTATTCCCGCCGATCCCGGAAACCTGCTTGCGAAGCAGGGCAGGGGATGAACAAGATGAATGAGCGCAAGATGTCCGGACAGGGATGACGGTTTTGAGTCAAATAATTTGACTCAAATTATTTGACTCAAATTATTTGACCCAATGCATCCCTTCCGCAAAAAACGGGAACGTTAAGGCGTCCGGATCTGCAACCTTCAAATATTATTCGTGCAAATTCGTGAAATGCGTGGACATCTTCTTCGGGCAATCCCGTCCCACGGGGATCCCTACGGGATTAATCCTGTCTAAAAGAACGTTGAGTTGTCAAGTCGTTTAGTCGTCGAGAACAAAAAAACTTAACATATTCAAACAATATCCGGTATGTTTTATCAATGAAAGCTATCCGGTATATCCTGTTATCCTGTCTAAAAAACGATCCCGTCGGAAAATTATTTCACCAGCTCGAAATCGATAAAATCCGCATGATGAAAAATGATCGATTCCGGCGAACGTTTTTCGCCGTCGCCTTCCTTGGAATGCGTGGCGATGATATGCATCACTTCCTCGGGCAGGCCGTGTTTGAATGCCAGGCCCACGCCGCTGAAGGGATGCCGCAGATAGCGGCCGAAGCTCGATTTGACCGAGCGCCCGTCCACAATCTCGTATTCCAGCAGCTTGCCCGCATCCGCCAGCAATGCCCCGGCGATCAGATAGTCGCGGTTTACCTTGGTCCGGCGTTCGCCGTGCAGCTCCTCCTGCACATCGTCCACAGCCATGCACATACGGCAGACGGCTCTTACATGGTCGATAAAGGAGATCGTGACATTCTGGGCAAGCAGTGTAAAAGGAATGGCCATCAGTAATTCCTCGGTCCATCCGCGGTATTCAGCAGCTTCTTCCCAGACAGCAATAACCTTTTTCTGCAGTTCCGCATCGCAGATCTCGGTGATCTCAGGGAGAATCTTCAGTACATTCATATGCTATCCTTTATTTTTATCATAACCAGGGTAAGAATTTAGAACAATTTCCGCTTTCCTGCAATGGCAATCCGCAGAGTTGCCGGGATTTCCAGTGGACTTTCGGGCAAAAATTTTGTAAATCATCCATGAAGAAAATAAGGAGTATCCATGAAACGCATCACTGTAATGATCCTTATGCTGCTGGCGGGACTGCTTGGCGCCATTGAGCCGGCAGCTGAGGCGCTGCTGCTGTTTGAAGCAAAACAATATATTGCTGAAGAAGGGGACACCTTATTGTATCGGCTTTTATCGCCGCAAAAGATCATTGAGGGAAAAACATATCCGCTGGTCCTTTTTCTGCACGGATCCGGCGAACGCGGCAGGGACAATGCGCGTCAGCTGATCTGGGGCGCGGGTACCTTTATCGATGCAAAGAACCGTCAGCGTTATCCCGCCTTTGTCCTTGCGCCGCAGTGTCCCGAGGACCAACGCTGGGTCGAAGTGCACTGGGCTCTGGACGCTCACCGCATGCCGGAGCAGCCCTCGCGAAGCATGAAACTTGTTATGGAGCTGCTGCAGGAAATGCAGGAGCGTTATGCCGTGGACGCCTCACGCATTTATGTGACGGGTCTGTCCATGGGCGGCTACGGGACCTGGGATATCCTGTCGCGCCTGCCGCAGACCTTTGCCGCGGCCGTACCCATTTGCGGCGGCGGGGATGAAAGCCGGGCGGAAACGCTGAAGGATATTCCGCTCTGGGTTTTCCACGGCGCCCTGGATACCACGGTTCCGCCCGAACGCTCCCGCAACATGGTCGCGGCCATCCGCGAAGCCGGCGGGAAAAAGATCCGTTACACCGAATACCCCGACGTCGCCCACGGCTCCTGGAAACCCGCCTACGCGGACCCGAAACTCCTTCGCTGGCTGTTTAATCAGCGAAAGAAACGATGAATGCTTGCCGGCCGCTGTGCCAGCCGAAGCGCTGAGAGTGGAAGTTGGGAAGTTCGGAACCCGGGAAGATTGGTCAGCGGAAAACCTTGAACATTGATCCTTGAACCTTTAACGCTGCACTGGGCATCCTCCTGCGCTCTTCGAGCTTCGGCGGACAGGCTGGGCGCTGAGAATCGGAGAAAGGGAGTGTGGGAGAGACAAAGAGAGGGAAGTTTGGAAGTTAGGAAGATAAGAACTTTAGTCAGCGGAATAATATTGAATTTTGAATATT